>FLOH01000080.1_pt1 | contig 277583 bp, 257 predicted proteins | sample 756751 | NCBI WGS metagenome assembly FLOH01 (sample SAMEA4026879, study PRJEB14308) | marine metagenome | biome: coastal water; material: water | depth 74 m | reverse complement strand
TGAGGAGTGTCTACAAAAGTGATAAAAAATTGGCTTCCACCAGTGTTTGGTCCAGCGTGAGCCATTGAAAGAGTTCCTGGGCGGTGAACTGAAGTGTTTGTATTTGTTTCACAAGCAATAGCCCAGTCTGGTCCACCCATACCTGTACCATCTGGACAACCACCTTGTGCCATAAAACCTGGGATTACACGGTGAAAAGTAAGGTTGTCATAAAAACCGCTGTTACCTAAGTGTGCAAAGTTTGCAACTGTGTTTGGAGCTTCATCAGGAAAAAGTTTTAACCAAATGTCACCTTTACTTGTTGATACTTTTGCATACTGTTGTTTTAGTGACTCTTCTGCACTAATTCCATAATCTTTTAATTTCGTTCTTCCAAACATATTCTAAGCCTTTATTAAATATTTATGAAATTATAGTATAAATTTAACTATTTTTAGAAATAAAATATTATTTTTGTGATACTATAATAAGTATAATGAATATTAAGTGGGAGAATTGATGCATACTGGCTTACTCAATAAATTGAAAATTATATTTGTACTTATATATCTTTTTTCCTCCGTTGTACTTTATTTTATTTTAGATCATTACAACTATAAAACAGTTCAAAAGTTGATTCAAGAAGAGTTGCTTATGGGTTCTGCTATTCAAAAGTATGTTGGAGAGCATCAAAGACCAGCGATTGCTAAACTGATAAATGAGGGAAAACTCTCTTCTGAGTATTTTGATTCGGCACTCATGTCATCAACATATATTATTTCACATATTCAAGCCAACTTTAAAGCTAGTAAAATGAAAGGTGAGAGTAATCTTTACAGTCATCTTGATTTTAAATTTGCAAGTGATAATCCGACAAATCCAAAAAATAAGGCAAATGCTTTTGAGTCAAAGGTTTTAAAAAAGTTCAATGAATCAGATATGGAGTTTTATACCGAGATTGTTGAACACAACGGAGAAAAGAGCCTTTTTTATGCTCTAAAAGTACAAAAAAACAAACAAAAGTGCTTACAATGTCATGGTGAACCAGATGATGCTCCCAAAGAGATGTTTGCTACTTATGGTAATAATGGTTTTCATGAAAAAGTTGGTGAGATTCGTGCTATAAACGCAGTGTATGCTCCACTAGATTCTGCTGGTAATACAGTACAGTTTTATACAATTTTAAATCTTTTCACAATACTGATTTATACATTGATATATTTTACTTTACGGTACTTCTTTATTCAGTTGTCGCAAAAAGATGAACTACTTGCAAAACAGTCGCGTTTTGCTGCGCTTGGTGAGATGATTAGTATGATTGCTCATCAGTGGAGACAGCCACTTACTGCTATAAGCATGAGTGTAAATAACCTCTTGCTTGATTATGAACTGGGAATGAGTGAAGAAAAAAACTCAAAAGAAACTTTAGAAATGATGAATAAACAGGTTACTTATCTTTCAACGACTATAGATGATTTTAAAAACTTTTTTCGACCAGACATAAAATCAGAAAAGATACATTTAGCAAAACATATTAAAGACTCTTGTATGATTATTGACAGCACTCTTAAAAGTAGTGGAGTAGAGTTACAAATAGATATTGCAGAAGATATTGTACTTGTTACAAAAAAGAATGACATAACACAAATAGTACTTAACCTACTGAAGAATGCTATGGATGCATATAAAGAAAATGCTATAAAAGAGCGAGTGGTTTTAATATCTGCGACACAACTGCACAAAAGTGTATTACTAAGTGTAAAAGACAATGCTGGTGGAATTCCTAAAGAGATAATAGATAAAATCTTTGATCCTTATTTTAGTACAAAAGATAAGAAAAACGGTACAGGACTTGGTTTATATATGTCTAAAATGATTGTTGAAAATCATTTGATGGGAGAGTTGAGTGTTGTAACACAAGGACAAAGTACAACTTTTACAATAAAATTAATGAAAGAGGATACTTAAGATGGACATAAACATAGTCAAATTAAAAAAATATGCTTCGGCTTGTTCTGTCCTTTATGTAGAAGATGATGAGGTTATTCGCACAGCAACTGCTAGTTTTTTAGGTCGGTTTTTTTCTGATATTGTGTTAGCTGAAGATGGCGAAATAGGTTTAGAAAAATATAAAGAACGAGAGTTTGATATTGTAATAACAGATATAAATATGCCAAATATGAATGGTATAGAGATGATTGAAGCTATTAAAGAAATTAAATACGAGCAAGTTATACTTGTTACTTCTGCACATAATGATAGTGAAATATTAATGAAGTTTATTGCATTAGATGTAAACCGTTTTGTGCTTAAACCATTTAACAACAAACAGTTTTTGTATGTTTTATATAAAATTGCAGAAGAGATTACTTACTTTAAAGAAGAAGAACAAAGAGAGTATGAATTAGGTAAAGCCTCAAAAAAAGCACAAGAGATTATTGATCATGTAGATGTCGGTATTGTGATTTTAGAAAATAATGAACTCAGTTTAGCAAATAAAGCCTTTTTAGAAATCGGTGGTTTTGGTGATATGGATACTTTAAAGTTAGAGATGCCAGTCATAGGAGTTTTGTTTAAGAGAATTAAAAATTGTATAAGTGCAGATACTAACGAAGAACTAATAAAAAAGTTACTAGATGCAAAACGCGAAGATAGTAAAGTGCGAGTTTTACAAGAAAATAAAACGAAAGAGTATCAAGTAAGCATCTCTGCAATTAAAGAGAACAGTTATGTACTGACTTTTACAGATGTTACAGCTATACATAACGCGATGTATTTAGATCAAAATACAAAACTACCATCAAAGAAATTTATTTTAGAAAAGATAGAATTATTAAGTGATACACTGAGTAGTATAGATGTTATTTTGATAAATATAAAACATTTTTCTAACATTAAAAAAGTGTATGGTCAGCGAGAATCTTTAGCAATTGAAAAGAAACTTGCAGAGGGTCTTAAAAGTATTAAACAAGTTATCTCTAAAAAGGCATTTATAGGACATTTTGGAGAAGACAGGTTTTTTATAGTGTCTCCAAAAAATGATTTTGAAACTTTATATAATGAACTAAAGTTACTCAAGGTATATACAACAGACTATATGAAAATCAATATGGAAAATGGTACTGATGTTGAATTAGACACCAATGTATTTACTCACAATTTAGATTTAACTCAGGAATTAACACAAATAGAACTTGATTTAATAAATGCATATGAAATGAAAGTATGAAACTAAAATCTCTTTATAGAAACATAACAATAAAACAAGCAAATATTATAACTATAGGGGTTATCTTTGCATTTAGTTTGCTTTTTGTTGGATTGTTAGTAAAAGAAATGTACAAAGATTATGAAATAGCTTTAGAAAAAAATATTAGTACTATAGCAAATCCATCTTTAACTGATGAATTAAAAAAGCACAAAGTAGAAAAATTAAAAGCACTCTCTATAAAGACTGCTTTGGTCATTATTACACTCTCTTTTATTATTTTCGCTATTAGTCTTGGTTTTTATAAAATCCTCAATGCACTGCTTCAACGAGACACACAAATCTTTTTAGAGTTTTTTGAATCTGCTGCACATAAAGAGCATGTACTTGTTCCTCAGATGATATTTTTTAAAGATTTCAGGGTGATGGTTGGTTACATAAATGAAATGCTACAGACTATTAATGAACAAAAAAAATCTTTAATGGAACTAAATTTAGGGCTAGAAGATAAGATAAAAGAAAAAACGAAAACACTCCAAATAAGTAATGAGAATTTAGAAAAAGAGAAGATATTTTCACAAGAGTTACTAAAATCTCAGAAAGAATTTTTAAGATACACCGTTCATGAAACAAATACACCGCTTAGTGTTATTTTGACGAGTATAGAGCTTTACACACTGAAAAATAAAAAAGATAGACAACTCTCAAAAATAGAATCAGCTGTTAAAAATATATTTAGTATTTATGATGATTTAAGCTACTTGGTTAAAAAAGATCAGATTGAGTATCCAAAAAGTATTATAAATCTTGATAAATACATCTTAAGTCGGATAGATTTTTTTACAGAAGTAGCAGAGCATTCTTTGATTACATTTACATACTCTTCAAAAGTATCTGATGTGCATATTTATTTTAATGAGACAAAGTTACAACGCATAGTAGACAATACTATTACAAACGCAATCAAATATACACTTCCTAAAAACAATGTGAGTGTATCACTAGAGAGAGTTGGTGCATTTGTAGAGTTTTCAACAGGAAGTAGGTCAAAGATTATAAAAGATGTAAATAAGGTTTTTGATGCTTACTATAGAGAAAATGATAATAGCGATATGTACAGCAAAAGTTTTGGTTTAGGGCTAAAGCTTGTTCATAATATTTGTAAAGAAGAAGAGGTGGACATCTCTGTACATTCTGACGAAGATCAAACAGTCTTTAAATATAGATTTAAAATGATGGGTGAATAATGAAAATATTTTTACTTGAAGATGAGATAATGTTAAACGAATCTATTTGTGAGTTTTTAGAGATGGAAGGCCATATTGTAGATAGTTTTGTTGATGGAGGGGATGCTTATGAAAATATAACAAAAACATCTTATGATTTGTTTATACTTGATATAAATGTACCGAGAATGGATGGACTTACATTTTTAGAAGAGGTGAAAAAGTTAAAAATTCATGCACCTACTATTTATATTAGTGCATTGGTAGATATAGAAGATATTTCACGTGCCTATGACTTAGGGTGTTACGATTACTTGAAGAAACCTTTTCATCTCAAAGAGTTGATGCTTCGCATAGATAGAATCATTCTTGCAAACAATGTTCCCACTTTACATCTGAAATTATCAAAAAATTATTTTTATGACCAAGAACACAATATTTTACTTTTTAAAAACGAACCACAAACACTCTCTAAACGCCAATCACAGATAGTGGATATCCTCTCAAGAAACAGGGGAAGAGTTGTAGACTTTGAACAGTTTAGAATCTATGTTTGGGATGAACAAATCATAGATAATGCAACCATCAGGGCTGAAATCAACAGACTCAAACAGTTTTTACAAGAAGACATGATTATAAATGTCCGTGGCATGGGCTATATGATAGATAAACCTTAATTTCTTTTTTTTGTAAATATGATAGAATAGTCAAAAGATATTGATAGCCATACAAATAATTTATCATCAATAAAGGAGATGATTTGCCATCTAAACCATTAACGATTCAAAATCGAGTATATTTAGAACGAGTTAAACTCTTTTTTGGAAATGCTGTGGGAAACCTTATTAGTGCAGTCATTGGTGGGATTTTTATTTCCTTGATATTAAAGTCTGTAGATGTTCCTGTACATCAGATATTAATCTGGTTTTCCTTTGTTTGTCTATTTGCTATGACAACTGGGTATATAGAAAAGCGTTATAGTAATCAAGTGTTAAACATACAAAACGCATCTAAATGGGTATATGTTAGGAGTGTCGCAGGTGCTTTGATTGCTCTTATGTATGGACTTTCTCCATTTATTTTTTCTCAATATTTGGGAGTGCAAGAAGAGATGTTTCTTTTTATAGCATTCTCTGCGATGGTCTCTATTGCTTTAGTAGGGTATTCTATTATGCCCTATTATTACACTCTGTTAAATCTACTTTCACTAACCCCTTTAACTTTTTATTTTTTGTCATATTCTGATTTTATACATATTATTTTAGCTATGACAGCTATTGTTTGGCAATTTTTAGTTATCTCTAAAGGATGGAAAGTTTCTAAATCTTCTATCAATGCCATTACATTAAACGAACAACTACAAGATGAAATTCAGCATCATAAAGAAACAAAAGAAAAGCTTTTACAACTTGCTACTCATGATATACTTACTGGAATTCCAAATAGACGTTTACTTATGGAAAATCTTGAATCTATGTTCTCACTTGCACTTCGTCATGATAAAAAAGTCATTATAATGTTTATTGATTTGGATGGTTTTAAAAATGTCAATGATAGTCATGGACATGAGGCAGGTGACTTTTTACTCAAAGAAGTATCAGTTCGTCTAAAACATTATATTAGAAAATCTGACACCTTGGCGAGAATGGGAGGAGATGAGTTTATATTGGGATTTATGGAATCAGAGGATATCGAGACTTTGACAGACCGCATTATTAACTCAATCGCTGAGCCAATTACACTTCCTAATGGTAATATAGCACAAGTCGGAGCATCCATTGGTGTTTCACTATTTCCTGATGATGGAGATACTCCAGAAGATTTAATTAGAGTAGCGGACAATAGAATGTACACATCTAAATCAAATACAAAGGGTATGTATACATTTTCTGATTAACATACACTAACTTTAATATTTTAACTAGAAACTTTTTTGTATTACTGTTACTTATCTTCACAGTTGTTAAAAAAACTAAATAAATCGTCACAAATTAGTAGCTTGCTATTTTCGTGCTATGTTTGTAATTTATCATCATAATGTAAAAAATTTCTTAGGGAGAAAATATGAAGAAGTTAGCATTAAGTATGGTAGCTATCGGATTAATCTCTTCAGTGAATGCAGCTGAAGATATAAGTTCGATGTTTAGTGAGGGAAAAGTAAGTGGGCAAATTAGAGAGTTTAGTATCTCTAGAAGTTATAAAAGATCTGCAGCAGCAGATTTTACACGTACGGCAAATGCAATAGGTGGTCATTTAAAGTTTGAGACGGCAGCTTATCAAGGTCTAAGTTTTGGAACTGCGTTTTATACTACAAATGGTTTCTTAAACGATACTCCAAAAACAGATTATATTAAAGTAGATCCAACACTACTTGGTAAAGACAACAACAGTTATGCAATGCTTGGAGAGGCTTATCTTCAGTTTAAGTACTCAAATACGACATTTAAAGGTGGTCGTCAAAAGCTCGATACTCCATTAGCAGGTTCTGATGATGCAAGAATGTTGCCAAACCTTTTTGAAGCTTATGTACTGACAAATACAGATATAGAAAATACAACATTAGTAGCAGCACATGTAACTAAATTTGCTCAAGGTACTTTTGGTCGTGTTTATGATGGTTCTGCAAATAATGCAAATGCAATCTTATCTGCTACATCAGGTTACTCAGCAGTAGATACTAGAAATCGTGTTGGCGATTTTGTGAACATGGGTGAGTATGCTATAGGTACAGCTACTAATGGTGTAACAGCAGCAGCTGCAATTTATAAAATGAATGATAATTTTACAGTTCAATTGTGGGATTATTATGCTCATGACATTTTAAATGCTATTTATGGACAGGTTGATTTGAAATGGAAGTGTCTTTTAAGCGACAATGTTCATCCATTCTTTTCAGCACAGTTGATTGATGAAGATGAAGTTGGCAAGAAGCTACTTGGTCAAATCAATGGAACTTATGTAGCAGGTAAATTTGGTGCAAGTGTTGAAAACTTTACGGCTTATGTAGCTTACTCTCAAGCATCAAAAAATGATGCGGCTGATATAACAGGTGCAGGCAATATAGGACAGAAAAATGCGATTATTACACCATGGGGCGGAATGCCAGCTTATACACAAGGTATGGTAACTCGTCACCAATTTTTAGCAGGAACAAAAGCAAGTAAAATTGCAGCTTCATATAACTGGAAAGCTTTCGGACCCGATTTGAAAACAGTTGTTTATTATTCAAGTTACAATATGGACAAAAATAATGGTTATACTTATGCTGATGCAAGTGAATCAGGTTTTGATATTATATATAAACCAGCACTAGTGAAAAATCTTAACCTTCGTCTTCGTGGAAATTTTACAGATGATTTTAATGTTGCAACATCTGGTGCTACAACTGGTTGGGATGAATATAGATTTATAGTTAACTATAATTTCTAATACAAGGAAAGAACATGAACAAAGAACTAGTAGACAAAATTAAAGCAAATCCTGATTACCAAAAGTTGGTAAAGACAAGAACTGCTTTTGCAATTAAACTAAGTATAGCAATGTTAATAGTGTATTTCGCATTTATTTTAACAATTGCTTTTGAACCATCAGCATTGGCAGTACCCCTTTCAGCTGATACAGTTACCACTATTGGTATCCCAATAGGAATGGTAATTATTGTATTTGCTTTTGTTTTAACAGGTATTTACACAAAGCGTGCAAATGGCGAGTTTGATGATTTAACAAAAAAAATTAAAAACGCAGTGAAGGAAAACTAAATGAATATAATAAATAGAGTATTTCTGTTTTTAGTTCTTGGAACTATTGCAGTTTTCGCATCTGGAACAATTGAAGGTGAAATCGAGAAACAGGCACTTAATGTCTCTGCTATTGTAATGTTTGTAATCTTCGTAGGGGCAACACTTGGTATTACTTACTGGGCAGCTAAACGTACAAAATCTGCAAAAGATTTTTATACAGCTGGTGGTGGAATTACAGGTTTTCAAAATGGTATGGCTATCGCTGGTGATTATATGTCAGCAGCATCTTTCCTTGGTATTTCTGGACTTGTATACTTAAAAGGTTATGATGGTCTTATCTACTCAATCGGTTTTTTAGTTGGTTGGCCAATTATTCTTTTTCTTATAGCAGAACCTTTACGTAACTTAGGCAAGTATACTTTTGCTGATGTTGCATCATACAGATTAAAACAAACTCCTATCCGTACTTTAGCAGCAGCTGGGTCTATTGCTACTGTTATACTTTATCTAATCGCTCAAATGGTTGGTGCGGGTAAACTTATACAACTTCTTTTTGGACTTGATTACGAAGTTGCTGTTATCTTAGTTGGTGTGTTGATGATTTTATATGTAACATTTGGTGGTATGCTTGCTACTACATGGGTACAAATTGTTAAGGCATTTTTACTACTATCAGGTGCTACATTTATGGCAATCGCTGTAATGGCACATTATGATTTTAGTTTCGGTTCACTTTTTGCTGCTGCTGTTGATGCTAGAAATACAGGATCTCTTGATGTCATGAGCCCAGGTGGACTTGTATCTGATCCAGTTTCAGCTATCTCTCTTGCTATTGCACTTATGTTTGGTACAGCGGGTTTACCACATATCCTTATGAGATTTTTCACAGTAGGTGATGCAAAAGAGGCTCGTAAATCAGTTTTCTTTGCAACAGGTTTTATTGGTTACTTTTACATATTAACATTCATCATCGGTTTTGGTGCTATCGTTATGGTTTTCAAAAACCCTGAGTATTTAGATATAGCTAAACAAGCAATTAGTGGTGGTTACCCAATCCTTGGTGGTAAAAATATGGCTGCTATTCACTTAAGTCATGCAGTTGGTGGAGACTTTTTCCTTGGGTTTATTTCAGCTGTTGCATTTGCTACTATTTTAGCAGTGGTTTCTGGTCTTACTTTAGCGGGTGCTTCTGCAATAAGTCATGACCTTTATGCTTCAGTCTTCAAAAAAGGAAAAGCTGATGGTCAAGCTGAAATGAAAGTTTCTAAAATGGCTACCGTTGCTCTTGGTATTGTCGCAATTATGATGGGTATCGCATTTGAACAACAAAATATCGCTTTCGTTGTTGGTCTTGCTTTTGCTATTGCTGCATCTGCTAACTTCCCAATTTTATTCCTTTCAATGTATTGGAAAAATTTAACAACTCGTGGTGCTGTTATTGGTGGCTCTTTAGGTCTTGCTACAGCAGTAATTCTTGTTATACTTGGGCCAATTGTTTGGGTACAAATCTTAGGAAACGCAGAAGCGATTTTTCCTTACAAATATCCAGCACTTTTCTCTGTAACAGTGTCATTTGTTAGTATTTGGTTCTTTTCTATTACAGATTCTTCATATGATGCAAAAGCTGAAAGAGAAGCTTTTGAAGCACAATACATTCGTTCTCAAACGGGTATTGGTGCAGAGGGTGCTTCTGAGCATTAATCATGAGTATATTAGACCAAAGAAAACTAATTGGGTCTATTCATCCTTTTGAGTTGTTAAGTTCAAATGAACTTGACAACTTAATGGAAAAAATTGATATTGCTTACTACACAAAAGATACACTTCTTTTTTCTAAAACTTTAGAATCTATTGCTTTTTATATTGTTATCAAAGGTTCAGTAAATGAATATATAGAAGATGAACTTCATAATGTTTACAATCAAGGCGATAGTTTTGATGCGGATGCGCTTATCTATACAAAGACAGAATCACGTTTTGTGGTTGATGAAGAACTTATTTGTTATGAGATAAAAAAAGATGATTTTTTAGATTTGATGCAAAACAAAAAAGTGCAAAGTTATTTTCTACAAGATTTTGTATCACGCCATCAACAGTTGAAAAATTATGATGTATCGAGTGATTTAACACCTTTTTTAATCTCTAAAATTTCTGAAATTTTTTTGCATCAAGCTTGTGTTGTAAATGCGCAAGAGTCTATTTATAACTCTCTTGTGAAACAAAAAGAAGTTCATTCGAATGTTATTATTGTTGAAGATAAAGAAGAATATTTAATTGTCACAGACAGTGACTTAAGAGAGAAAGTACTACTTAGTGGACTGAGTGTACAAGAGAGTATTAAAAAAATAGCGACCAAAGGCCTGATTAGCATAGATATAAATGATTTTTTATTTAATGCTTTACTTATGATGACCGAAAATGCGATTAAGCATTTAGTTGTTACAGATAATGGCACTATAGTTGGGGTTTTAGAACAACTTGATTTATTAAGTTATTTTGCAAATCATTCCCATTTAGTGGCTGTACAGATTGATAAAGCAAAGAGTGTAGAAGATTTAAAAGAACTGCAAGAAGATCTGAAAAATATCATAGTAACACTCCGAGCAAAAGGGGTGAAAGTTCGTTATATTTCTAAACTTGTATCAGCACTCAATATCAAGATATATAAAAAAGTTTTTGCTATGTTTGTTCCTGATACACTACAGGATAAATGTACACTGCTTGTCATGGGAAGTGAGGGACGAGAAGAACAAACTATCAAAACAGATCAAGATAATGCTCTAATCATAAAAGATGGTGTAGATGAGAAACTTTTTTTTCAACCAATGATGGATATGAACAGAGCATTACTTGAACTTGGATTTCCAAAGTGTTCTGGAGATGTAATGGTTAGTAACCAATACTGGAGAAGGAGTGTTAAAGCTTATAAAGCTTTAATTAATGAGTGGACAGAAAGCTTAAATGAAAAGTCATTACAAAACTTGAGTATATTTTTGGATGCAAAATATGTGGCAGGTGAAGAGTCTTTACATAGTGAACTTAAACAGTATCTTTATCACCATTTTCATAATCGAGATGATGTGTTAGCACACATCGCCAAAGCTGTTTTAAATTTTGATACACCACTATCTTTGTTTAGTAAGTTTGTGACAGATAAAAAACATGAAAATGGAATAGATTTGAAAAAAGGTGGAATTTTTGCTCTTGTTCATGGAGTAAGAACACTCTCCTTAGAGTATGAGATTAAACAAACGAATACTATTGAAAGAATTAAAGAGTTAAATAATCGTGAGATTATAGATAAAAACTTTGCAACCGAATTGATTGAAAGTTTTGACACTTTAAGCAGTGTTAGACTTCAAGCAATGCTTGGAGCAAAAGAACCACAAGAGAGTCATTATATAGATCCAAATGAGTTGAGTAAATTGCAACGAGATTTACTTAAAGATAGTTTTAAAATCATAAATAAATTTAAAAAATTTATGAGTTTTCATTTTCATCTTAATATGGTTGTATAGTTGTGTTTTCATTTATCATAAACTGGCAAAATAAACGCAATCATTCAAAATTAAAAGATCAAGAGTTTGATTTTTTATTTGAACAAGATGTAAGTGGTGAATATGTCGTTTTTGACACAGAAACAACGGGACTCAATCCAAAAGTTGATGATATTCTATCAATTGGAGCTGTGAAGATAAGAGACAATAAAATAATTACTTCAGAGACTTTTGAAGTTTTTATAAAAAATTCTTATGACATTGCTCCAAAAAGTATAGAGATTCATCAGATTAGAAATTGTGATCTTATTAATGCAAAGTCTGCAGAGGAAGCTATAAAAAGTTTTTTGTATTTTATAGGTTCAAGACCTCTAGTAGGGTACTATTTAGAGTTTGATATTAATATGATAAATAAATATATAAAACCAATGATGGGAGTGACACTTCCAAATAAAAGGTTTGAAGTATCTGAAATTTACTTTGATAAAACTATTGAGTTAATTCCTCAAGGTAATATTGATTTACGATTCGATACAATCCTCAAAAAATGTGATGTTCCTGCTATGGGAGCCCATAACGCAGTCAATGATGCAATCATGACAGCGATGATTTACTTGAAATTAACAAAAGGATAAATAGATGTCAAAACCAGTTTTTCAACCAAATGAAGAGTTTGCAGCAAATGCTCGTATAGGAAGTATGGACGAATACCATGCTTTACAAAACAAAGCAATCGAAAATTATGAAGGTTTTTGGGGTGATTACGCTAAGGAGAAGTTAGATTGGATAGAACCATTTACAAATACTTTAGATGAGTCTGAGTTTCCATTTGTAAAATGGTTTGATGGTGGTAAGTTAAATGTTTCAGCACAATGTATTGATCGTCATTTAGATACAAGAAAAAACAAAGCAGCGATTATTTTTGAAGGTGACCGTGGTGATAAACAAGTAATTACATACTTAGATTTGTATTACAATGTAAACAAGTTTGCAAACCTTTTAAAAGGTGATTTTGGAGTAAAAAAAGGTGATAGAGTTGTAATTTATATGCCAATGATTCCAGAAGCCGCTTATGCTATGCTTGCATGTGCTAGAATTGGTGCTATTCACTCTATTGTATTTGGTGGTTTCTCTTCTGAAGCACTTAAAGATAGAATCGAAGATGCTCAGGCAAAAGTAGTTATTACGGCCGATGGTGCTTTTAGAAAAGAGAAACCATATATGCTAAAACCAGTTGTTGATGCAGCTATCGATGAAAATTCTCCAGTAGAAAAAGTACTTGTTGTTGAGAGAAATAATGAAGATGTGACTTGGGTTGCTGGACGTGACTACTCATATAATGAACTTATAAAAAATAAATCAGCTATTTGTGCCGCTGAAGTAATGGATGCAGAAGATCCTCTTTTCTTACTTTATACATCAGGCTCAACTGGTAAACCAAAAGGTGTACAACACAACTCTGCTGGTTATATCCTTTGGGCACAGATGACGATGGAGTGGGTATTTGATGTAAAAGAGAACGATACTTACTGGTGTACTGCTGATGTTGGTTGGATTACAGGGCACACTTATATAGTTTATGGTCCACTTGCAATGGGTGCTACAACTGTAATGTTTGAGGGTGTTATCACTTATCCTGATGCAGGTCGTCCTTGGAAAATGGTGCAAGACCATAGAATCAACCAGTTTTATACTGCTCCAACTGCCATTAGAGTTTTACATAAAATGGGTGAACATGAACCAGCTAAATATGACTTAAGTTCACTAAAAGTTCTTGGAACAGTTGGTGAACCAATCGATCCACCTGCATGGAAGTGGTACTATGAAGAGGTAGGACAAAGTAAATGTGCTATTGTTGATACTTACTGGCAAACTGAAACAGGTGGACATGTAGTTTCTCCACTACCAGGTGCAACACCAATTAAAGCAGGATGTGCTACTCTTCCTCTACCAGGAATTATGGGTGAGATTTTAGACCCAGAGACTGGTGATAAAGTTGGAGCAGGAGAGAGTGGTTATATGTGTATTACTCGATCTTGGCCTTCAATGATTCGTGGTGTTTGGGGTGACCCAGAGCGTTTTGTAAAATCATATTTTGGTGATGTGAAAAAAGATGGTAAACCTGTGTACTTTACAGGTGATGGTGCAAACTATGATGAAGATGGTTATATCACTATTACTGGGCGTACAGATGATGTTATCAATGTTTCAGGACATAGAATGGGAACTGCTGAAGTTGAAGCAGCGATTAAAAAACATGCAAATGTGGCTGAAGTAGCTGTTGTTGGAAAACCTCATGAGATAAAAGGTGAGGGTATCTTTGCTTATGTTGTTTTAAAATCTGATGATGGTATTGCTGATGAAGTTGAAGAGATAAAAACTATTAATAATATTATTAAAAAAGAGATAGGAAATATTGCTCTTTGCGATGATATGGTTTTTGCTCCAGGACTTCCAAAAACTCGTTCAGGAAAGATTATGCGTCGTATTCTTCGTTCTATTGCAAAAGGAGAAGCTATCACTCAAGATATTTCAACACTTGAAGATCCATCAATTGTTGAAAAAATATCGAAGATGGTTAATGGATAACTAATGTTATTAATTGAACTATTTACAGACTATGTCTTTAATAAAAAAGATTTAGTTGAGTATGTTGAATTACGAAAAAGTATAAATGAACGAGGAGAGTTTAATGATGGCTTGTTAATACAAGCTGCAAAAAACTTAGAGCACTTAAAAGTTGAAAATCATCAAGTGTATAAAGAGATGTATGAAACTCTTGATAAATATGTAAAAGCAAATAAGGGATTCACTATGGAATATCCTATTAATTTTATTCGTCAGATTTTAAAGCTCGACAAAAATGGATACACAGCTGAAAAAATGTTAGAAGATTATAAAAATGAGTTAAATCATTATCATCATAGTATGTAAATAAAAGTGAAGATATGCTAAAGTCTAAATTGTTCCAAATACTTTAAATGCTATAATTCCATAATTAAACTACAAAGAGTTATTATGGAATTATGTGTAGCCCTCGACTTACCCACAAAAGAAGAAAACCTCTCCCTTATAAAACAAATCAAAGAGTATGATGTTTGGCTCAAAGTTGGACTTCGTACATACATTCGTGATGGTGAAGATTTTTTAAAAGCAATTAAACAAATAAACCCTGAATTTAAAATATTTTTAGATCTTAAACTTTATGATATACCAAATACTATGGCAGATGCAGCAGAATCTATTGTGGGGCTTGGTGTAGATATGTTTAATGTGCATGCTAGTGCAGGTAAACGTGCGATGAGTACAGTCATGCAAAGACTAGAGAAGTATGAAATGCGTCCTATAGTTTTAGCGGTTACTGCCTTAACATCATTTAGTGAAGAAGAGTTTGGTGCGGTATATGAAAAAAATATTGCTCAAAAAGCTAATCAGTTTGCAATAGATGCAATGCAAAGTGGTCTTGATGGTGTTGTTTGTTCTGCCTTTGAGTCGGAGTCTATTAAAGATATTACTAGCAAAGAATTTATGACATTAACTCCAGGCATTAGACCTTTTGGCGAAGATGCAGGAGATCAAAAGCGTGTAGCAGATGTTGCATTTGCCAAAGAAGCACTCGTTGATTTTATTGTTGTTGGACGACCTATTTACCAAGCTGAAAATCCATCAGAGGTAGTGCGAAAAATATTGGCTCAGTTTTAGTGATTATCTTTTATCTTTGCTTTTAAATTTTCAAATTTCTGATATTTATTAGATACTTTATAAAGTTCAAAGTTGGGTTGCATTTTATAAACACCAGTAGAGTTTATAAAAAATTGAGCAGTAAGGTCGCTGCGTTCTTGAAGATTTAAGATTTTAAAACTAAGATTGTCAAGGACAAGAGGTGCTTCGGATTTTGTTTTAAAATAACAAAGAATCATGTGACTACCACCACGAAAATTTTCTTTGACTACAGTGATAAATAATTTCTTTTCATCAAACCCAAGTTTAATAAGAGAGTAATACTTAATAATTACATAATCTTCACAATCTCCATAACCTACCGTTAAAAACTCTTTTGGTGTCGCCCAGTTGTCTACTTTATTGTTGATTACATTGTCGTATTGTGGTAAAAGTCTATTGAGATAAAAATTAATTTTGTTGAGTTGAATATTTTGAGGGTAATTTTGACAACTATTAAGATACTCTGTGTAATCCATAATGCGATTGCTAGAAATTGGATTGCGTTGATTTATTTCTTTGAGTTCTATTTTACTAAAAGTAGGGTAAGTATCCGCAAATAATGGTAAAAAGAGTATAAAAAATAATAGATATTTCAAATGTATCCTTCTAAGATAGGATGATAAAAAATAATTGAAGTGGTGGACAAGGAGAGGTTCGAACTCTCGGTACAGTTACCCGTACGCATCCTTAGCAGGGATGTGGTTTCAGCCGCTCACCCACTTGTCCATTTTGATATGTGGCTCCGGATACTGGATTCGAACCAGTGACCAAGTGATTAACAGTCACCTACTCTACCGCTGAGCTAATCCGGAATGTTTGTTGAGCCGAAATTATACTTTATGACATGCAAAATGTCAAGTGTTTTTACGACTTATTTCGTTTTCTATTTGCATTTGCTTGTGGGATTAAAAATTCTAAATTTGAGAGCACTTTTTTAGTGATTTTCCCCTCTTTAATCAGTTTGTTTAAACTCTTAATACTTTCATCATCAAAGAGTAAATTAATGTCATCCATGGTTAAAGGACGTTTATCTAGTGTGTTGATAATTTCTTCTTGTGTATAGTAACTATTGTTTGGTTCAGCATGTACTCTTGAAGCGATATGAATAGGAATACTCGCATCAAACATCATAGAAATAGTATGAAGTTCTTTGTAGCTAATACCAACAACTGGATAAGCAGGAGGTCTATCAATAGTACCGATATCTACACGGGTGCATTGTAATTCTTTAAGCACACTGTTTAACTTTTTGATTTCGTCTTTAGTATCATTGAGTTCATGCACAAATAGAACTTCAATAAATAATTTTCCCGTGTACTCTTTACTAAATGCAAGAACTTTTTCTACAAGTTTAGATATATTTATCTCTTTATGTGGTCGGTCTATCTTTTTAAATATATCAGTACTGACAGCATCTAGTGAGAGCTTTACTTGATCAAGTTTTAATAGGGCATTATATACATCATCATTAACTAAAGTTGCACTATTAGTTAGAATGAGAGTTTGAGTGGAGTTTTTAATTTTGTTTATCTCATCAATAAGCTCATTGAGTTGAGGGTAAAGTGTAGGTTCACCATTTGCTGTAAGTGTTATAACATCAATTTTATCGTTAAGATGGGGTCTTAGTTCATTAATAATTGAAGAAACTGTAATTGACTGCGTTTGTGATGCGACCGTAGCATTAGGAGCTAGCTCGCAATAAAGACAATCAAAGTTACACTGCTTTAAAGTAGGGGAGAGGTCGATGCCCAAACTCATGCCAAAACGGCGTGAGTTGATAGGACCGAAAATGATATTATTTTTTTCCACTGACTCTCTGACATTCGCTTACAAAGTGTTTTGCATTTTCAACTGGAACGTCTGGAAGTATGCCATGACCAAGATTAAAGATGTGGTGTTTTCCACCCATAACTTTTTGAATCTCTTCTACAGATGCAGTTGTCATCTCTTTTGAGTAAAGACGACATGGTTCCATATTTCCTTGAAGAACATATTTGTCCCCTAGTTTTTCTTTTGCTAGACTCATAGGTGTAGACCAATCAACACCAAATACATCAAAATTACCATACACTTTATCTAAAAACGCAGGGATTCCTTTAGGAAACATAATAATAGGTACTTCAGGATATTTTGATTTTAAATAATCAGCAATCTCTACCATATATTTCCAAGAAAATTCATCATAGTTTTCTGGCTCGATTGCAGCTGCCCAGCTATCAAAAATCTGTACAACATCTATGCCAGCTTCTATCTGTTTTTCCATATAAAGTTTTACAACTTCAGTTACTTTAGCAAGGATTTTATGTAAAAGTGCAGGGTTTGAGTACATCATTTTTTTACAAATGTTGTAAGTTTTAGTTCCTTGACCTTCAATCATGTAAGTAGCAAGAGTCCATGGTGCACCTGTAAAACCAATAAGGGCTTTATCTTCTGCAAGTTCTTCTTTGATGAGTTTGATAGTATCAAAAACATAAGTAAGTTTACTAGCAGCTTCATCACCACCAATAAGTCTATCTATGTCTTCTTCGCATGTGATAGGGTCAGAAAACCTAGGACCTTCCCCTTTCACAAATGATAAGTCCATTCCCATTTCATCAGGAATAACTAAAATATCGCTGAATAGGATAGCTGCATCAACACCAACTATATCAATAGGTTGAAGAGTTACTTCACAAGCTTTTTTAGGATCATGGCATAGGTTTAAAAAGTTGCCAGCTTCAGCACGAACTGCCATGTACTCTGGTAAGTAACGACCAGCTTGTCTCATCATCCAGACAGGAGTGTACGGTGTCTCTTTTCCTAAACATGCATCTACAAATATTTTACTCAATTTTAGTCCTTAATTAATGGTTTTAATGTTTGTGCCCCACTTTACCTAAAAAGAACAAACCAACAGCTACAGCAGTAATAGAAAGTGCAAAATATAACATCTCTAAGGCACCATTATACGCAGTATGTCCCACTTTTTGAAAAAATCCAACTACAAGAACCATAACAATTACTTTTGAAATTTTATCTTTAAGTTGGTCAAGAGAGTGAATAGCAAGAATTTTATTTTCTTTTTCATCATCTTTTGCAGCATCTATATCTGATATGAAAAGTTCGTAAAGACCAAAAGAAAAAAGAATCATTACAACACCAATAAGATATAAATCAACTGCACCAATAATGCCACCAACAACATCTTCATGAAAATTTTCTGGATGTGCATGGTTTAAATATGTAGAAAGGACAAATTTAGCTGTATCATACACATCAAATGAAGCTACTATGAAAAGTATAACAGCACCTACTAGACCAAAGAAAACAGCTAGCAGAACCATAAAGCGTGTACCCCAAAGTCCATCTTCAAATATTTTTTCTAACATTTATTTTTCACCTTCCATCTCAACCCATTTTTGAGCAATTCTTACTGCATTTGTAGCTGCACCAACTCTTAAGTTGTCAGCAACGATAAACATATGAATTATATTTTTAGAGAAGTTGTCATTTCGGATACGACCAACAAAAGTTTCATTCATATCTACACAAGTTGCAGGCATAGGATAAAGTGCTTCTTCTGGTTTATCAACGATTACGATGTTTGGAGCTTTACTCAAAATTTCTCTTACTTCGTTTGCATTAACTTCACTATCAAAAGTAAGTGTAAGTGCTTCACCATGACCACGAAGAGTTGGAACACGAACACATGTTGCACTTAAAGCTATATTTTTATGCATGATTTTTGTTGTTTCGTTTACCATTTTCATCTCTTCTTTTGTATATCCATTTTCAGTGAAACTATCAATTTGAGGGATTACATTAAGGGCGATTTGTTGGTTAAATGCTTTGTGTTCTGACTCGCTGAGTTTAAATGCGAAGAAGTCTTGCATTTGAGTTACTAACTCTTCCATAGCAGTTTTTCCTGCACCACTTGTTGCTTGGTAAGTTGCTACATCTACACGAACTAAGTCATAAGCATCATCAAGAGGCTTAAGTACTTGAACCATTTGAATAGTAGAACAATTAGGATTTGCAATGATTCCTGTTTGTTTCCATTTTGCTATATCTTCAGGATTAACTTCTGGAACAACTAAAGGAATGTTCTCATCCATTCTAAAGTGTGAAGTATTGTCAATTACTACCGCTCCTGTTTTAACAGCATCAGGAGCAAATTTTGCACTCACACTTCCTCCAGCACTAAAAAGTGCAATATCTATATTTTCTTTCTCAAATACATCACTAGTAAGCTCTATGATATCTAAATCTTTTCCATTAAACTCTACAGTTTTACCAAGACTTCTTGCACTTGCAAGTGGAACTAGTTTGTTAAGTGGAAAATCAATCTCTGATAAAAGAGTTAGTATCTCTTCTCCCACTGCTCCATTTGCTCCGACTACCGCTACATTATATTTTTTCATATTTTCTCCTATATTCTATTGTCTAAGTAAAGTTCTTCTTTTTGTATCTCTTGCGTTTGACTTAAAATCACAGAGCGTTCCACTACTGAAATAAGCTCACGGATATTACCAGGCCATTTATATTTAAGCAGTTGTTTTATTGCCGCTTCTGAGAATGTTTTTTCTTCAAAGCCATATTTTTCGCAATTTTGTTTTACCATTGCTTGGGCAATTTGCAAAATTTCATCTTTTCTCTCGCAAAGAGGTGGAATGTACAGAGGGATAGTGTTAAGTCTATAGTATAAATCCTCTCTAAATTCACCATCTTTTATCTTCTCATCTAAGTTTGCATTCGTTGCTGAGATAACACGTATATCAATTTTAATAGTTTTTGATGAACCTAATCGTCGTACCTCTTTCTCTTGAAGTGCACGTAAAAGTTTTGCTTGAACACCATAAGGCATCTCTCCTATTTCATCAAGAAAGAGTGTTCCACCATTGGCAAGTTCAAATTGTCCTGCTTTTGCTTCGCTTGCATCTGTAAAAGCACCTTTTTCAAATCCAAAAAGTTCACTCTCTATGAGATTTTCAGGAATAGCCGCCATGTTTATGGCTATAAAAGGTTTCTTAGCTCGTGGTGAATTTTTATGAATATATGTAGCAAATACCTCTTTACCTACACCACTTTGCCCTAAAAGTAAAATACTTGCATCTGTTTTACAAGCTCTGTCTGCAATATTGAGTACTTTTGTTAGAGCTTGCGAAGTGCCTAAAAATCCACTACTGTTTTTTTTAGTAGCAGGTACACTTTTTTGTACCTTTTGAATAGTATCTTCTCTCTTAATTGCTGTTATGAGAGTGTCTACATCAAAAGGCTTAAGTAAAAAATCTTTAACACCTAGTTGAATGGACTCTATAGCTCGTGTCAGTGTTGCGTTTCCTGTCATAATGATAACTTCATAGCGACCATTAAGCTCTTTTACAAACTCTATGCCATCCATTCCAGGCATATTTATATCTGTTATAACAAGGTTAAAACTATCATCAAGATTTTTGAGAGCATCTTTAGCATTCTTAAAAGTTTTAATTTCAAATTCTTGATAATCACTCATTGCAATTTCAAGTGATTTTCTCATATTAATATCATCTTCAACGATTGCGATTTTCAAAAAAACATCCTATTTCTTGCACTATTTTAAAGGTGTAATTTTAGCGAAATTATCATTAAAATCGACTTTGAAGCAGGTTGTGTGCATGGTTAAAATAATAGTTGACTTGTTTTGATAATTTATATTTTTTTCTTCATGTTCTACACTTATGCCTAATTTGTGTATATAAGCTACAAAATTTTCCATATTAGTATGTATGATTTTTTTAATGTCTTTTGTACCACTGGAAGGAAGTGTTAAACTTTCTTGAGGAATGCCTTCACATATTTGCATAGCTTTGGAGATTTGGAGAGTTTCATTATAAAGAATAGTGTCTTTAACTACATAACGATAAGAAATAAGATATTCACTTGCATTAAGAGCAAGTGAACTAAGTAAAATTAGCGTGCAAAGTTTGCATGAGAGAGTACAATTTCCATCTCTACTTCGCATAAACCATCTTTAAAAGTTGTTTCAACAACATTGGCATTTCTTACCATTGCTCTTACTGTTGTTCTCACTGTTGAGCGTTGTACCATCATATTTTTAATAAGGTCATCACCCTCAATCCGAACACCTTTTACTTTTTCAGCAATAAGTCTATAGGCATCTGCAGTCGCGGCACGTTTTGCAAGTGCATATGCTTGTGCTGGGGAAGCTGTATTCATAGGTGCTACACCTTGCCCTATAACATCAATACGCAAAGATGAGTCTACTGATAAAACATCTTCTTTAGGTTTTGGTGTATACATAGATACTGGGTTGATTACTTCAACTTTTTGCACAGCAGATGCTTTTGTACAACTACCCGTTGGACAAACTACATTTACTGTTGAAGGTTGTGGTGCCATCTGCACTTTATCAACTGCATCACTAAAAGAGGCTGTTGAGAGAAGTGTTAATAGAATTAAAGAGTATTTCATTGGTTTTCCTTACAAAGATAATTACTATCTATGGTTAATTAAAAATAAAAAGCAAATTTTATTCCAAAGTTAATTCTATATCTTCTTCACTCACATCTTCTTCTTTTTTAGGACAACGAGAGATACTAGAAACATCATCTCCTTTTACTATGTAAACACCAGAAGTATTACGGCTTGATTTGGAGATAGTTTGCATATCTACTCGTATCATTTTTCCAGCTTTAGTAAGTGCCATCATATCCATTGCTTCATTGACCATAAGACATCCAACAATATTTTTCCCAGTTTTAGCTGTCATTTTCATAGCAATTACACCAGAGCCACCACGGTTAGTAAGTCTGTATTCACCAGCATCCGTACGTTTACCAATCCCTTTTTCTGCTACGATTAAAATCTCTTGTTTATCATTAGCAATAATGTTTGCATCTACAACTTCATCATCTTCATGTTTAAACTTGATACCACGAACACCACGAGTACTACGACCTTGTTCACGAGTTTTTTCTATCTCAAATTTGATACATTGTGCTAGTTTTGTTACAATGAAAAGATACTTAATATCTTGCTCGGCAATTTTTGCAGTAATTAACTCATCATCTTCATCAAGAACAATTGCTCTCACTCCATTACTTCTGATATTGCTAAATTCACTTAAGTTTGTACGTTTTACAACACCATTTCTAGTAAAGAATACCAGTCCTTTCTCTTCACTAAAATCTGTTGTAGGAATTATAGACTGTATTTTTTCATCAGCTTGGAGGTTCACGAGGTTTACAACAGCCTTGCCTTTTGCTGTTCTGCTTCCTTCAGGAATACGGTACACTTTTAACCAGTGAAGTTGACCACGGTCTGTTACAAAAAGTAGAGTGTCATGAGTGTTACAAGTAAAGAAACTTTCAATGAAATCATCATCGTAAGTAGTAACTGCAGTTTTACCTTTGCCGCCACGTTTTTGTTTTTCATAATTAACAAGAGGTACACGCTTGATATAACCACGGTGAGTAATAGTTACTACCATTGGCTCGTTAGGGATAAGATCTTCGATGTCAATGTCATCATAATCATCTTCGATTTCAGTACGTCGTTTATCTGTATATGTTTCTAAAATTTCATCAAATTCTTCATTGATGATACCATGTAATACAGCTTCACTTTTTAGAATTGATTCAAGATACTCAATAGCTTTCATAAGTTCCGCAAGTTCATTCTCAATTTTTTCAATTTCAAGACCAGTTAAGCGACCAAGTCTCATAGCAACGATACTTGTTGCTTGTATCTCGCTAAAATCAAATTCTGAGACAAGATTGTTTTTTGCATCTTCTTCGTTCGTTGAAGCACGAATAACTCTAATAACTTCATCAATAATGTCAATCGCTTTTTTAAGACCTTCTAAAATGTGAGCACGAGCTTTTGCTTTTTCTAAATCAAAAATAGTACGACGAATAATAATCGTTTTACGGTGATTGATAAAGTGTTTAAGTATGGTTATAATTCCAAAAATTCTTGGTTCTTGATTTAATATGGATAGCATGATAATACCAAAGGTATTTTGCATAGCTGTTTGTTTAAAAAGGTTGTTAAGAACTATCTCACTCATAGTATCGCGTTTTAGCTCTATAACTACACGCATACCATCACGGTCAGACTCATCACGGATAAGTGAAACGCCATCTATCATTTTGTCTTTTACAAGGTTTGCAATGTTTTCAATAAGACGTGCCTTATTTACTTGGTAAGGAAGCTCATCAATAACGATAATCTCTTTTTTTGCATTTTGTTCTATATGAGTTTTTGCTCGTACTTTGATGCGACCACGACCAGTCTCATATGCGTCCATAATTCCTTTTTTACCAAAGATTGTACCACCTGTTGGAAAGTCTGGTGCTTTGATATGTTCCATTAATTCCGCTAAAGAGATATTTGGGTTTGCTAAAAGTGCTTTAAGACCATGCATAATTTCAGTAGGATTATGAGGCGGAATATTTGTTGCCATACCAACAGCTATTCCTGATGAACCATTTATAAGAAGATTTGGAACACGTGTTGGCATAACATCAGGTTCTTTTGTAGTACCATCATAGTTATCTATCATGTTTACAGTGTTTTTATCGAGGTCTTTGAGAAGTTCCCCTGCATACTTTGTCATACGAGCTTCTGTATATCTCATCGCCGCTGCAGAGTCACCATCAACAGAACCAAAGTTTCCTTGACCATCTACAAGTTGCATGCGCATTGAAAAATCTTGAGCCATACGAACAAGGGCATCGTAAACAGCAGTATCACCATGTGGATGGTACTGACCAATCACATCACCAACGATACGAGCTGATTTTTTAAACTTAGCACCATGAGAAAGATTAAGCTTGTCCATCGCATAAAGTATACGTCTGTGAACAGGTTTAAGCCCATCTCTAACATCTGGCAGTGCACGGCCTACGATTACACTCATCGAGTAATCAAGGTAAGAATTTTGAAGAGTCTCTTCAATGTTTATGGATTGTATATCGTCGTTGTTTAGCAAGTCGCTCATAAAAAACCTTCTTTATGATATTAAATTTAATTAAAGGATAATACCTAAAATATCCTTAATTGAGAGAATTTATGCAGTTGTGATTGATTTAGATTAAGCTGATTAAAAAATAGGCAGTAATTTGATTTAAGAGAGTGTTAAAAATATTATAATTCTCCTTGAAAACATCTCGTAAGAGAAACAAAAGGAATAAAAATGAAAAAATGGTTATTTTTAGCTTTAATGCTTTTACCAGCTTTAGCATTCGCTGAAGAGGCTCCAAAATTAGATAGTGGTGATACAGCATGGATGATGATGTCTGCTGCACTAGTATTACTTATGACACCTGCAGGTCTTGCACTATTTTATGGTGGTATGACAAGAAGTAAAAATGTGCTCAATACTTATGCAATGGTATTCATGGCATTTATGGTTGCATTTGTTGCTTGGATAGTAGCAGGTTACTCAGTAGCATTTGGAACAGCAAGTTCTTCAGCAGTGCAAACTGTAATGGGTGGCTTTGGTAATATGTTCCTAAATGGAATTAAATGGAATGACTTAAGTGGAACATATCCTACTTACGTATTTGTAGTATTTCAAGGTACTTTCGCTGCTATTACAGTTGCTATCGCATCTGGTTCAGTAATCGAACGTATTAAATTCTCAACTTGGTTAGTATTTGTAGCTATTTGGACAATCGTTGTTTATGCTCCAATTACACACATGGTATGGGGTGGAGACGGTGCACTTCTATTTGATGCAGGTGCTTTAGACTTCGCTGGTGGTACTGTTGTACACATGAATGGTGGTCTTGCTGGTTTAGTTTTAGCTGTACTTGTTGGTAAAAGAAAAGGTCATATGAAAGTGGCAATGAAACCTATGAGTGTAATGCTTACTGCTCTTGGTGGTGCGCTACTATGGTTTGGTTGGTTTGGATTCAATGGTGGTTCAGCATTTGGTGCTTCCTCAGTTGCAGGTCTTGCATATTTAACAACAGCTTTGGCTCCAGCAGTAGCAGCTATTACATGGGTAGTTATTGAGTATATGGTATACAAAAAAGCAACTCTTCTTGGTGGTGTTTCAGGTTTAGTTGCAGGTCTTGTAGCTATCACTCCAGCAGCAGGTTTTGTGGATGTATCAGGTGCATTTATAATTGGTATTATAGGTTCAGTTATTGGTTTCTTTGGTGTATCTGTTATGAAGAAAAAACTTGGTTATGATGATTCTTTAGATGCGTTTGGGATTCACTTCCTTGCAGGTCTATGGGGTGCATTAGCAACTGGTTTCTTAGCTGTAAACGATCAAGATTTATTATGGGATGGTCCACTTAAAGCAACAGGCGACAGAATGGGACAAGTTATGGTTCAACTTGAATCAATTGTAGTGGTTGGATTATTTACTCTAATCGGTACAGTTGTTGTGTATTACATCGCTTCAGCACTTACAGGTGGTGGAAGAGTTAGCGAAGAGACTGAAGAGATTGGTCTTGATGAAGTTACTCATGGTGAAAAGGTAATGAATATATAATTCATTTAATTGATTGTAACACTAAAAGTGGATACAATTTTAAAATTAAAAGAGAGCTTAGACTCTCTTACTTAAAATATTTGGAGTGAAAATATGAAAAGAGTAGAAGCAATTATTAAACCTTTTAAGCTAGAAGATGTAAAAGATGCATTAGCTGAAATCGGGATTGAAGGTATGACTGTTAGTGAAGTAAAAGGTTATGGTCGTCAAAAAGGTCATAGTGAACTTTACCGTGGTGCAGAGTATGTAGTTGATTTTTTACCAAAAGTAAAAATGGAAATGATTGTAGACGATAAAGATGTAGAAAAAGTTACAGCTGCTATCGTTGAAGCTGCACGTACTGGTAAAATTGGTGATGGTAAAATATTTGTAAGTGATATTGAGCAAATTATCAGAATCCGTACTGGTGAAACAGACACAGAAGCTATATAGTTTCAAATCTCTACAAATGCACACATATTTTTTGTGTGCATTCCTCTTTTAAACATCATTTAATTTTATACATATAAACATTTAGATACACTCCTTCTATCAAAAAAAAGGAAAATTTTTATGTTAGAAGCCGATTTTAAATATATCATCGACACTTTCTTTGCACTCTTTGCTATGGTGCTTATTATTTTTATGGTTCCAGGTTTTGCCATGCTTGAAGCGGGACTTGTGCGTACAAAAAATGTTACTTCTGTTTTAACAATTAACACTATGATTTATGTAGTTGCTTCGTTGGCATTTTTACTTATAGGCTATAAACTTGCATTTGGTTCGTGGGATAATGACAACATGAGTAAATGGGCTGCATTTTTGTTTCAGATGGCATTTGTTGGCAAGACAATAAATATTATGAGTGGTGGTGTTAGTGAGAGAGTTCGCATCATTCCTTTAGCAATATTTGCAATTGTAATGGGTGGTATAATTTATCCTTTAGTAGTAAATATTAGTTGGGGGGCAGATATGCTCTCTGGAACTATTTTAGATTTACATATGTATGATTTAGCAGGTTCAACAGTCATCCACTCAACAGGTGGTTGGGCACTTTTAGCTGCTATTATGATTATGGGACCTCGTAAGGGTCGATATGCAAATGGTAAGATAAAAGTTATTCCAGCTTCAAATATTCCTTTAGTTGTTCTTGGAGCATTTTTACTTTGGATCGGTTGGTTTGGATTTAATGGTGGAAGTGTAGGCTCTATCTCTTCGGTTGAAAATGCAAATGCAGTCGCTAAAACAATCATGAACACAAACACAGCAGGACTTGCAGGAGCACTTATTGCAGGGATACTTATGTATGTAAGATACAAACTCTTTGATATAACTATGATTTTGAATGGTGCTTTGGGTGGACTGGTTGCCATTACTGCCGGACCTGACCTTTACGATATGTATACTCCGATTTTGATCGGACTTATTGCTGGTGCTTTAGTTGTTTTTGCTGTTCCTGTTTTTGATAAATTAGAGTTAGACGATCCTGTTGGAGCACTTTCTGTACATCTAGTAAATGGTATTTGGGGAACTTTAGCAGTTGGTATTTTTGTAAGTGATATCTCTTTTATGTCACAACTTAAAGGTGTACTAATAGTTGCATTTTTTGCTTTTGTTAGTTCATATATTGTTATTTTTGCTATCAATAAAATCTCAAAATTTCGTGCTGAAGATGATGCTCAAGTTGAAGGTATGGATGTCAATGAATGTGGTGTTGAAGCATATCCAGAATTTAAACGTGCTATCTAAAAACTAACTTATTTAATGGCAAAAAATCATGCACCTTCGCTTCTTTTTTCTGTCATTGTACATCTTGCAGCTGGACTGATACTTTATATAACTTATCAGGCAGCTACTTCTTTTACGAAGACAAAAAGAAAAGAAACATTGATGTGTGTGAGTTTAAGCACTTATGAGCCACAAGAGGTACAAAAAAGAGAGCCTGTTAAAGAAAAAGTTGTTCAAAAAATTCTCCCCAAAAAAATAATTCAAAAGAAAACTCAAAAGAAAATAATTAGAAAAATAATTAAAAAACCAGAACCTAAAGTCGTTCAAAAAACTGTCGTAGCAAAAAAATCAATAACAAAAGTCCCTACAACAACAAATACAAAAACAATAAAAAAAGAAGATAAAGCAGCAGAACAAGAGATAGTTTCGGCACAAGAGACAAATGCAACACAAAAGCCGCAAAAAGAATCACCACAAAAAGAGTATGTAGATAACCATCTACAAAATATTCAAGAGCTACTTCAAGATAATCTTTACTACCCAAGACGAGCAAGAAAAAGAGGTATAGTTGGAACGGTCGTAGTGCATTTTGAGATAGCTAGAAATGGAGAAGTTACGCAAGTAGAAGCTCTTTCATCTCCAAGCGAAATACTAAGTCGTGCTGCTGTAAAAACGATAGAAGATTTATCTGGAAAATTTCCAAAGCCCAATGAAAAATTGTTTTTAAAGATTCCGATTGTTTATAAATTAAGTAATTGATGATTTGGTGTCCCTAATCTAATCCTATTTACTATACTTTGGCTTTATAGTAAACAGAGGTTAAACCAGAGAAAAATTTTGCTGTTAATTCTTATATAGTTCAGCTTCTATACGTCGATTAGCTGCACGACCTTCACTAGTGCTATTGTCTGCAATAGGATTTGCTTCACCTCTACCGTAAGCATAGAGTTGATTCGGATTTACACCTCTAGCAATAAGTTCTTTTACAACTGCTCTCGCCCTTGATAAGGAAAGTTTTTTGTTGTGAGATATAGAAGATTTACTATCAGTATAGCCTATAATATTAACACTATAATTTGGATGTTCTATCAAGTAAGAGGCATAGTTGTCAATAGCTCTCATTGATTCTCTTTGTACGATATAAGAATCTCTACCAAAATTAATGTGTAAGTTTTTTGCTTCTATACAACCATCCTTGTTTACTCTTTCTCCATATGGAGTATAAGGACACATATCATTCTTATTTAAAACACCATCATTATCATCATCATACTTAATTTCACAACCATTTTTATCCACATTAAGACCAAGTGATGTTTGAGGACATTTATCAAGATTATTAGGTATACCATCTTGATCATCATCTCTATTTATCATACAACCATTGGCATCTACTTCTGTATTATCTGGTGTATATGCACATTTATCAAGAGAATTTTCTATACCATCATGGTCGTCATCATAAAATATTTCTTTAGGAATAGTCTGAAGTGTAGCAGGAATTGTTTTTTGTGCTGCTTTACCAAAAGCATAATTTAAACCAACATAATATTGTGTGATATTGTCAATATCAACAATTGTTTGTGCATCATTACCAGAAATGTTACTTGCTAAATATCTAGCACCAATCTCTAAGTCAAATTCACGATTGATTTCATATGTCAAACCTGCTTCTGGACCATAGCTAAAGCCTGTTGCATTTACAGTAAAATTTGGGTCCTTTATTGTAGATTTAGAATATGCAAGTACAGCACCTACGAAGGGGGTGAATTTAGTGTCATTATAGAACATATAATCATATAGTCCACCTAAGTAATTTGTTTCTAGTCCATTGTGTGAATTGCCATGTCCGACAGCCATGCCCGCTCTACCATATGTGAAATAATGTCCAACTTTGATAGCTTCATATATAGTGTTATTTGAATTTGATGAACTACCACTAGTATTAGTATACATTCCACCAAGTTCAACCCCAACTATGCTATCTCCAACCTGAGCAGCGATTGCACTTGTTGCACTTACTAAAAACAAACTTGCAATTATTAAACTTTTTTTTCTCATTATTCATATCTCCCTTATAAAAAATATCAATGATACTTTATCAACTTTAAGCTTAAATAAATGACATAAAAAACTATTTTAATGGAATAATATAGATATGAGAATTGGCATTTGAGTTAAAAGAAACAAATATTGAAAAAATAGAAAGTTATGTAAAAAGAGTAAAAAAGGAATTTGATTTGGTGACCCCGAGGAGAATTGAACTCCTGTAACATGGATGAAAACCATGGATCCTAACCGCTAGACGACGGGGCCAAATTTGTAAGTTGTTTTTCGATTAGCTGTGCAGAAGTTTTTGGCGAAGCGTACAAATGGTACGTCAGTCAAAAGCTGAAGTGCAAATAACGAAAAAATGGTGTCCTGTGATGGATTCGAACCATCGGCCACATCATTAAAAGTGACGTGCTCTACCAGCTGAGCTAACAAGACATTTTCTCTTTCTTAAGAGGTCGAAATTATAGGCAAAATCAGTTTATATGTCAAGAAAAATGAGTACGAATTTCAATAGTTTTTATTTTCGTGTTTATTTATGGATTTATTAATCTCTTTTAATTATAATTAACACTATGAATAAGTTTATTAAAATCAGTTTTATATATCTCTCTTTTCTTCTCTTTATTTCAGGTTGTGCACAAAAAGTACATGTTAGAGCTCTTAACCCTGCACAAGTGAGTGAGATGGCTATCAAGAAAAAGGTTGCAGTGAGTCAGTTTAGTCATGACAATATAGGACTCTCTGGAAAAATAGAAGCAGAGATTGCTCGTCAACGAATAGATAATCAAAGATATTTTACTTTGTTAAGTCGAAAAGATATGTCTAAAATTCTTAAAGAACAGCAGTTGCAATCATCAGAACTTATGGATGAAAAAACAACTTCAAGAGTTGGGAAACTTGTTGGTGCTCAAGCTATCATCAGTGGAGATGTAGCATCTGCAAACACAGAGAGTAGTTCTTATTATGAAAATAGACAGAGTTGTATTAAGTACGATAAAGAAAAAGGTGAATGTGTTCGCTATAGGTATTATAAGGTTCGCTGTAACACTACACAAGCATCTGTATCAGCAAATGTGAGTATAGTTGATGTTGAGGACGGTTCTGTAATTTATGGTGATACTTTAAGCAGAGAATATAGTGCAGACTCTTGTCGCTTTGGCACTTATGAGGTGCTCTCAAAAGGGCAGGCATTAAACCGTTTAACATCTTCTATCGCTAAAGATTTTGTATATAAACTTACTCCTAACTATATTTATTTTGATGTTTCTTTACTTGATAGTATAAAGATAGATGCCTCAAGCACTCAAAAAGATAGATTAGCTCAAGCATTAAAGTATATTGAATACGCTAGATACGATAAAGCAAAAGAGATTTTAGATGCACTTATGAATGAATTTGATGGACGAAGTTATGTTGTAGCATATGACTATGGTGTTGTTAATGAAGCGACAGGAAAGTTTAAAGAGGCACAAGAGTTGTATCAGTTAGCAGATGATTTAACTGTAAAGCCAGTAGAAGAGATAATCGCAGCCTTAAGTCGCATAGATGCTTTGATACAGAAAAAAGAAGAAGCAACAGCTCAGATGAAAGCAGGAAAATAGATGAAAGCCATTTCTTTACTTTTTTCATTTATGGTGATGCTTACTTTAAGTGGTTGTATGCAAACCTCTCCAGCAGTTGCACAAAAAATAGTTCCAATGCCAGAGTGGGTAAACGCAGTCCTACCAAATGATACACCTTATACTATGTATGGTATGGCAATAGCTAAAAATAGAGAGCTTGCGACCAAAGCGGCTTTAAGTGATATGGTTTCTCGTTTGGGTGTAAATATAGAATCAACATACGAGAGTGTGGAAAAATCTAGTAGTTATCACACTTCACTTAAAGTTCAAAATAGCATAAAGTCAGAAATATCAAAAATTAAAATTAATAACTATAAGGTGATAAAATCACATAGAATTAGTTATAGAGAATTCGCTGTAATGGTACAGAGTGATAAGCAAAAGTTTGTATCGGGACTCAAATCTGATTTGACAGCAAAAAGGAGTTCTTTAACACAAAGAGAGAGTACCTTAAAAGGTGTAGATAGTTTTAGAAAGTATCGTGCAAAAAAACTACTTATGGAAGATGCAAAAAGATTAGTGCCAACTATTTTGATGATACAACAACTTGATGGAAGTTATGAGCAACAAAAAGATATGGACTTTGTTGCAGAAAAAGAAAAATCTTTCCTAGAAGAGTCTCGTAAACTTAAGTTTTTTGTTTCAGGTGATGAAAAATCACAAGCTTTTATAACTGTTCTTAAAAATGATTTAACGAGTCACGGTTTTAGTGTGAGTAACAGTGCAAGCAATGCAGTTATCGTTCAGCTCAAAACAACAGATAATCTCAACAGAGATGTAAACATCGCAGTGCTTACTTTAAATATAAGTGTTTATGATAAAAAAAGCCAAATAGGAGGTAAGACTATTATTATGAAAGAGCGATATAATGGCTCTAAACGCAGTGTATATAAAAATGCTGCCATACACCTCGAAGAGGACATTAAATCGGACGATTTAGAGTTTTACCAATCATTAACTCCTTAGTATTATAATGCCGTTATAAAATAATGAGGTAACGACAAATGATTAATAAAATTCAAGATGTAAAAAGAGAAGTAAGTAAGGTTGTAGTAGGTCAAGAGAAGATGATAGACTCTTTACTTATTGCTTTACTTTGTGAAGGACATATTCTTATAGAGGGTGTTCCTGGACTTGCAAAAACAACAACGGTAAATGCACTTTCAAAAGCACTTGGACTTAACTTTAAACGGGCTCAGTTTACTCCCGACCTTTTACCTTCTGACATCTTAGGCGCAGAGATTTACGACCCTCAAAACAATCAATTTAAAATCAAAAAAGGTCCTATCTTTACAAACCTTTTACTCGCAGATGAGATTAACCGTGCTCCTGCAAAAGTACAATCAGCTTTACTTGAAGTTATGCAAGAGAAGCAAGTGACTTTAGGTGATGCAACTTTCAAACTTGAACTTCCATTTTTTGTTATGGCAACACAAAATCCTGTAGAACAAGAGGGTGTTTATCAACTTCCAGAAGCGCAGCTTGACCGTTTTATGCTTAAACTTGTAGTTGATTACAACACAAAAAAAGAGGAACTAGAGATAGCTCGTCGTATCTCAAGCGGAGAGTTTGAAGAGATAAATCCAGTGTTAAATGCAGAGGATTTAGCAGCTCTTAAATCAGCTATTAAAAAGATTCATGTTGATGAAGAAGTTGAAGAGTATATGATAGAGCTAGTAAACGCAACGAGAAATCCAAAAGATTATGGACTTGAAGAGATTGCAGAGTATATTCAGTTTGGTGCATCACCTCGTGTAAGTATTGATATGTTTAAGGCAGTTAAAGCGATGGCGTTTATGAGAGGCAAAGATTTTGTAACTCCTGTTGATGTGGCTTATATCGCCAAAGAGTTAATGCGACATCGTATAGTGTTAAGTTATGAAGCAGAAGCTGAGGGCATTACAACAGATGAAATAATCCAAAAAGTGCTTGAAACTGTAGCTATACCTTAGGTCGTTGCTTTGAGTAAATTACAAAAAATCTTAGTACGGGCTCGTCGTCAAGTCTTTTCTGAAATGGTGGGAAACAATCCTTCCATCTTTCAGGGTGAAGGATATGACTTTATCGAACTCCGTGAGTATATGGCTGGGGATGATATTCGTCGTATTGATTGGAATATTACCGCCAAGATGCAAAAGCCTTACATCAAAATCTTTCGTGAAGAGAGAGAACTCAATGTTGTTATGGCTTCAGTTCTTAACGGAAGTGTGCATTTTGGGTCAAAGAAATTTAAGCAAGATGTGATTGCTGAGGTCGTTGCCCAACTCTCTTATTCAACGCTGAAAAATGGTGATTTGCTTACTTCTTACATTTTTACAGATAAGATGATTTCACATAACAAACCAAGCAAAAAAATCCACCAAGTACAAAAAAGTGTGAGTGATATTTTAGAGTTTAATGCTTTAAATCAAAAGTGCGACCTCAAAGTTATGGCAGATACTTTATATAAAAGACTTAAACGCAAGTCTCTTATCATCGTAGTAGGTGATTTTTTTGAGTTACCTGATTTTAAACTTTTAGCAAAAAAACATGAAGTCGTTTGCATAGTTGTTCGTGACCATTTAGAAGAGACTCCTCCAAAGATGGGTTTTGCTTCTTTAGTTGACCCTGAGAGTGGGGCAACATTGGAGGGTGATTTTAATAGTTATTCAGTTAAAGAGTATGCAAAAAAAGTGCATATACATGATAGAAAGTTGTATGAAACTTTTAGAAAACATCAGATTCGTTTTACAAAAGTTTATACAGATGGTGGTGTGAGTGTAGCACTGCGACGACTGTTTGAGGGAAAATGATGCAAAATAATATACCTGAAATTCCTATTCATGACATTAAACCACTTTTAGAAATCCAGGAATACTCGCTTTATTATTTTTTAGGACTTCTTACATTTTGCTTAGTTGTTCTTGGCGTGATGATTTACTTTTTAGTGAAGTATATTAAAGGTCGTAATGCTTTTAACATACGAAAAGAGCATTTTAAGTTACTAGAAAACATCGACTTAAGCGATGCTAAACGCAGTGCTTATGACATAACATTTTATGGGGCGACTTTTAAAGATGATAGTCCACGACACAAGGAAATGTTTACTAACTTAACTGAGCGACTTGAGGGTTACAAGTACAAAAAGAGTGTCGCTGCGTTTGATGATGAAGTGAAAGCTTATGTGGATTTATACCGAGGTATGATTGATGTTTAGTGGTGTGTACTTTGAGTTTCCTCTTTTTGGACTACTTATCTTACTCTTTTTACTTTGTGAAAAATTTTGTAAGATGAAAATGCCCTCTATCTATTTTCCTCATGCAAAACAGTTTTTAAACAGTTCTGTTTCAAGTTCAAAGCTACTGTTTTTGCTCAAATGGCTTGGCATACTTATGCTTATCTTTGCGATTATGAGTCCTGTAAAAGATGAAACTTACGAACTTGAACCAAAAAATGGACATGAAATAGCGATGATACTAGATGCTTCACAATCTATGCAAGCGCGAGGTTTTGATGAGAGCAACATTAATCTTACTCGTTTTGATGTTGTAAAGTCCATAGTGGCTGATTTTATCACTAAACGCAAGAGTGATAACATCGGACTTGTAGTTTTTGGAGCTTACTCGTTCATCGCTTCACCGCTTACATATGATGAACACATTTTAAGTCGTATCGTCTCACAACTTGAGATAGGAATGGCGGGAAAATATACAGCCCTTTATGAATCCTTAGCACAAGGTGTAAATCTACTCAAAATGACAAAGTCAAAGTCAAAAATCGCCATCTTACTAACGGATGGATATAGCACACCAAGTGTCGATAAAGTTCCTTTGCAAGTCGCTCTTGATATGGCAAAAAAAGAGGGTATAAAAGTTTATCCTATAGGCATCGGTTCAGATAATGGTCGCGATGGATACAACAAAGCAGTTTTAATGAAAATCGCACAAGAGACAGGAGGAGTTGCGTTTGGTGCATCGAGTGCGACAGAGCTTGTAGGGATTTATAAACGCATAGATGAGTTGGAAAAGAGTGAGATAAAAAATGAGAGTTTTACTTACTTAAAATATTATTATATTTATCCACTTTTTATAGGTTTTTTATCACTTATTTTGTATGTATTTTTACGCAATAAAAGAGGAACATCCTGATGACTTTCTTACATCCAAATATGCTTTATCTTATCGTTTTAGTAATTATATTGTTTGGTTTATTACTTACACAAAAAGAGTCTCAAGCTCATTTTTTCACTCAAGAGGTGATGGATAAATTACGAGTGAGTGCTAACACTTTACCACTCAAAGTAAGAAACGTGCTCTTCTTTTTAATGTCTATTTTACTTGTGATTGCTTTAGCAAATCCTGTTATAAAAGAGGGAAAAGTAGAAGTAAAAGCAAAAAGTGCTGACATAATGATAGCACTTGATATTTCGGACTCGATGTTGGCAAAAGATATCTATCCAAACCGTCTAAACGCAGCGAAGGAAAAAGCGATGGAGCTTTTAAAATTAGCACCAAATGAGCGCATAGGGGTTATTGCATTTGCAAAGAACTCTTACCTTGTTTCTCCTTTGAGTTTTGACCACAATGCCGTAGGATTTTTACTTCGTAAGCTTGACACTTCTTCCATAACAGAAAAGGGAACAGACCTTTTAGCAATGCTTGAAGTAGTTGATAAAAGCATCAAAAAAGAGTCACAAAAGTACCTGCTAATTTTAAGTGATGGTGGAGATAACAAAGATTTTTCTAAAGAGATAGAGTTTGCAAAAAGTAAGGGCATTACTATTTTTGTTCTTGGTATGGCAACTCCAAAGGGTGCACCGATTCAGCAAAAAAATGGAAGGTTTATCAAACAAAATGCAAAGATAATAGTTTCAAAACTCAATGAAGATATTGCAAATCTTGCTACAAAAACAGGTGGTGTTTACATCCAAAGTGTTCGTGCAGATGAAGATATAAAAACTATGCTTACAGAGATAGAAAAACATAGTACAAAACGGGAGTTAAAATCAGAAGAGATAGAACGATTTGAACCGCTATTTTATTATCCATTAGCGATGGCTATTTTACTTTTGTTGATTGCAACATCCTCTTTATACAAACGCAGTGCTAAGCTTATCGCTGCGTTTTTGTTGATGCAGGGTCTGTTTTTACAAGATGCAAATGCTGGTTTGCTTGATTTTTTACAAGTAAACACAGCAAAATCTGCTTACGAAAAAGGTGATTACAAGGAAGCAGCTCAAAGTTATGATACTTTCGCTGATAAAGCTCAAAATGACGAGAGCCATTATAATGCTGGAAATGCTTTTTATAAAGAAAAAAACTACAAAGATGCTCTAAAATCTTATGAAAAAGCGAGTTTTACTGACAAAGAAAAAGAAGCACAAAAGTTTACTAATATCGGGAATGCTTATGTTAAACAGCAAAAACAAGAGTTGCTCAAAAAAGCGATAGAATCGTATGAAAAGTCTCTTAAACTTAAAGAAGATAAAGAAACAAGAGAAAATCTTGAAGCTGTAAAAAAAGCACTTGAAAAAGAAGAAAAGAAGAAAGAGCAAAAAGAAGATAAGAAAGATTCTAAAGAGGACAAAGAGCAAAAAGATCAGAAGGATAAGAAAAAATCTGATAAAGATAAAGACTCAAAAGACAAAAAAGATTCTAAAGAGAGTAAAAACTCTGATGAAAAATCAGAAGACAAAAAAGAGAATAAAGAGTCTAAACAAAAGTCTGAAGAACAAAAGAAAAAAGACCAAGAAGCAAAAGAAAAGCAAAACGATAAAGAGCAAGAAAAAGCTAAAGAAAAAAAACAAAAAAAGAAACAAAAAGAACAGCTCAAAGAGTTAGATAAAGAGAAAAAGAAAGATGAAGAAAAAAGTGCACAAGAGCAGGGTGCACCAACTAAAGAGTCTGCACAGATGAGTAATGAAGAAGAGAAAAAATGGCTTAACAAACTCAATCAGCAACAAAACAGTTATATGTACAGACTAAATAGCGAAAATAAAAATGAGGAGGATACTAATGAAAAACCTTGGTAAAATATTTTTAGGTTTATCTCTTATGCAAAGTATTATCTATGCGAGTGTGGTGTCAAGTGTTGATTTTAGTAAAGTAACTATTGGCGAGACGGTGACATACTCCATAAAATCTACAGATGCAAATATTGAAAGACCAACATTAGATACTTTGTGTGGAACAAGTGTTATTGCGACATCTTCACAAACAAATATTGAGATGGTTAATGGTGACTACACTCGAACAAAAATTTTTAATTATCAGTTTATGCCTCGTAAAACTTGTATTGTAAAACCTATATCTATTAATGTTGATGGAAAGCATGAACAGACAAAACCTATTAAAGTAGAAGTACTTGCAGCGACACAAGATGTAAATGCAGACTTTGTGATTGACCTTGTGGCTAAAAAAACAGATGTTTTTGTTGGTGAGCCTTTTAGTGTTGAAATGTTGGTAAAACAAAAGCATAGTGCCCGTGCTTTAGATAGTAAATTTATCGCGCCTAAGATGAATGGATTTTGGGTGAGTGGTGAACCTGAACAAGAAAAATATGATGATGGCACTTTTATGATTACAAAACTTACATATAAAGTTTCCGCACAACATTCAGGGGCATTAAACATTACACCCGCACAGTTAGCTGTTGCAAAAAGAAGTGATCAAAGAGATAGATGGGGTTCTTTTATGCAAGATGTGAAGTGGAAGAGTTACTTCTCTAATGAATTAAAAATTCATGCAAAAGTGATTCCTCAGGGTGCAAAATTTATTGGTCATTTTACAATAACAGCAACAGTAGATAAGACAGAAGTAAATTCAAATGAAGCTGTAAATGTAACAATAAAAGTCAATGGTGATGGTAATCTTGAAGATATAGAAAAGTTTAAACCTTACATACAAGATGTGAGTGTATTTGACGAAAAACCTGTTGTTAAAGGAGAACTTTTTAGTGAAAAAATTGCTCTTGTTGGAGATAGGGACTTTGTAGTACCTGCGTTTAGTTTGAAGTTTTATAATCCATCAACTAGCAATGTAGAAACTATAACAACACAAGAGATAAAAATCAAAGTAAATGGTGCAAAACCTAAACAAGAACTCAAGATTAAACGCAATGAATCACAAAACCTAGATGTAAATAAATCTACCGTAGTTGTGGGTGAAAAAGAGTTGTCGACTTTACAGATAGTTTTTATCTTTATGATGGGAGTTTTTGTTGGTGCTTTAGTGATGTTTTTTAAACCATGGGAACAATTTAAACGAGAAAAAACTTTTGACATAAAAGATGAAAAAAAGTTACTTATAAAATTGATGCCTTTTACAGAAGATGCGGATGTCCAAAACATAGTAGATATTTTAGAACATAATATCTACTCAAAAGATAAGAAACAAATAGAGAAAAAACTTTTAAAAGAAGTACTTAAAAAATACGATATTCACTAATCAAGAATATCGTGTAACTTCGTTCCATCAGCCATATCTTGATGGACTTTTTCCCACTCATCATTTTCTATAGACTTTTTGAGACTTGTAAGTTCAGTTTCAAAAAGTTCTATAGCTTCTAAAATATTTGTTTTATTTTGACGAAATACATCTTCCCACATAAAAGGGGAACTCTTTGCCAAACGACTCATAGAACGAAAACCACCAGCTGCAAGAGCTAAAATGTTGTTTTTGTTCTCTTGTTTCATAACAGTGTTTGCGATAGAGTAAGAGATGGCATGAGGCATATGAGAGATAAATGCAGCATGACGGTCATGCTCCTCGGCTCTCATAAAGTACTTAGTCATATTTAATGATTTAAAAATTTTTCTAGCAACTACCTGTTGATGCTTGCCACTCTCTTCAAGGTCACAAAGAACTACTACTTTTTCATCATAAAGTCCTTCAACCGCTGCAGATGGACCAAAGTTTTCTGTTCCTGTCATAGGGTGAGCAGCTACAAAGTTTTGACGGATACTAGGAGGGACGGAGGCAACGATTTTTGCTTTTGTACTTCCTAGGTCGATTATAGTTGTTGCGTTTGAGATGTCTTGTAGCTCTTTTAAAACAGCGATAACTCCGTTTACAGGGATAGCGAGAAAGATAACATCAGCTTTTTTGATGCTCTCAAAAGAAACAATCTCATTAACAAGTCCAAGTTCAATTGCTTGCGTTTGGTGTAGTTGGTTATGGTCATATCCTACGATACTGCTAACATAATCTTGTTTTTTTAAAGAGAGAGCTAAAGAGCCACCCATAAGACCTAAACCGATGATTGCTATGTTCATGTGTACTACTTTTTTTAGATTGGCAAATTATACTATAATTGCACATAAGGAAAGTAATATGTTAGATGGCAAAGTAAGAAAAAATATAAAACATGGACAGAGTGTAGCAATAGTCTTAAAGCAAGACCAAAGCACAGGCTACTTAACGGATGGGATAGTAAGAGATATATTGACTAAATCCCCAAACCATCCACATGGAATAAAAGTAAGACTCATGAGTGGTGAAGTGGGTAGGGTGAAAGAGATATATTAAAGTAATTCTTCTAATCTTTTAAACTTCAAACCTTGCACCTCTGCAACAGCACTGTTTATAAGTTCTCCCTTAAATACATTTACACCAAGAGAAAGTGCTTCATCATGTTTAATAGCATGAATGACTCCATCGTTAGCTAACTTTATTATATAGGGCAGGGTTGCATTTGTTAGAGCTAAAGTGGCTGTTTTTGGATACGCTCCAGGCATATTTGCAACACAGTAGTGAATTACGCCTTCTTGTATGAAAATTGGCTTAGTATGAGTAGTTGGATGTGAGCTTTGTGAGATTCCACCTTGGTCTATTGTGATGTCAACAAGAACACTTCCGTTTTTCATTTTCTTTAGCATCTCATTAGATATAAGTTTTGGAGTAGTAGCCCCACCATGAATTAAAACGGAACTTATCACAACATCTGAACTTAGCAATAATTCGTTTAGTAACTCTTGTGAAAAAAGATTTGTCTTGGCATGCGGAAGTTCTTTTTTTAATAAATCAAGTTTTGGTTGTGAACGGTTTAGTACAGTTACATTTGCACCCATTCCAAGGGCTATTTTAGTAGCATTAAATCCAGCATTACCAGCACCAATAATCAAAACATTGGCAGGCGAAACACCATCAGCTCCACTTATTAGTATACCTTCACCACCTTGATAACGACTCAAATGATGAGCAGCGACCGTTGGAGCCATCTTACCGGCTATTTCACTCATAGGTTTAAGTAGCGGAAGCTCATTTTTTATCGCAACTGTCTCATAAGCAATAGCACAAACCTTTTTCTCAAGTAAAACATCAACTAGTTCTTTTATGGGTGCTAGGTGCAAATAGCAAAAAAGTGTGTGCTTTTCATTGAGCAAGTTATATTCAGATGGCTGAGGCTCTTTTACTTTTACAATAAGTTCGGACCTTTCATACAGTTCCTGTGCATGTGGAACTATCTCTGCTCCACTTTGATAGTAAAGAGCATCACTAAAACCACTTCCCACACCAGCTCCACTCTCGATTAAAACTTTGTGATTATCTTTTACGAGAACTTTAACATTATCAGGTGTCGCACCAACTCTAAACTCATCAGTTTTCACCTCTTTTGGAATACCAATAATCATATGCTCTCCTTTCTTGTAACTAGTTATAATGTTAATCCAAGTATGCTTAAATAAATATTTATTGATTTACAACTAGTAGGTCTTAATGTTTTTAAGTGTATGATTTCACTTCAAAAGTTGAATAAGATATGAGGGAAATTAGATGAGCATCTACAGAGAATACGACATCAGAGGAATTTACGAAAAAGAGTTGAATGAGCAGAGTGTTGTTCGGATTGGGTATGCTTTAGCATCTAAGATAGAAGGTGCATATGTGGCAGTTGGTTATGATGCTAGAAGTCATTCTCCTATACTTTTTGAGTATCTTGTTCGTGGTTTAAACGCAGGTGGCAAAAAAGTGCTTGGTATGGGACTTGTTCCTACTCCTGTAAACTACTTTACAAATTATCAAGTGTGGGATGGAATTACTCCGTCTGCTTCTGTTATGATTACAGGTTCACATAATCCTAGTGAGTACAATGGTTTTAAAATCACAGTTGACAAAGCTCCATTTTTTAGTGAAGATATTTATGCTCTTGGTCGTGAATGTGCGGTTATGGATATGCCAAGCGAAGTTGCTCGTGATGTGACGGAGATAAATGCAGTAGAGAGATATGTGGACTTTTTAGTTTCAGAGTTTAATCACCTTAAAGGGATGGATACTAAGATAGTTTATGACTGTGGAAATGGTGTCGCTGGTGTTGTTACTGAAGATATTTTTTCACGATTGGAACTCAAAACTAAAGGGCTTTATGTAGACCCTGATGGAACTTTCCCAAATCACCATCCAGACCCTTCTGATGAACATAATCTTATTGATGTCAAAAAACTTTTAGAGACTGATGGGGACATTGCGTTTGCTTACGATGGTGATGCAGACCGAATCGCAGTTTTAACACACAAGAACAACATCAAGGGCGATATGATGGCTCTTTTATACTCTATGAAAATGGATAAACCTACCGTTGTTGGTGAAGTGAAATGTTCTCAAGTAATGTATGATGAACTAACTCGTCGTGGGGCAACTGCTATCATGTATAAAACAGGGCACTCTAACTTAAAAGTAAAGATGAAAGAGGTAAACGCAGACCTTGCTTGTGAAGTAAGTGGTCATGTCTTTTTTAAAAATCGTTACTTTGGATATGATGATGCCATTTATGCTACTCTAAGAATGTTAGAGTTAGTTCATGATGGGATAGACTTAGATGCAGAGCTTGCAAAATTGCCACAAGTCTTTTCAACTGAAGAGATAAAAGTAGAAACTACAGAAGCAGAGAAGTTTAAAATCATCGATAGAGTAAAAGAACTCTTGAAAAATCCACCAGCTTCATTTCCAGCTATTAAAGATATTATTGATGTAGATGGTGTGAGAATCAACTTTGATAAGGGATGGGGACTTGTTCGTGCGAGTAACACAACTCCGGTACTTGTGACTCGTTTTGAATCAACAGATAAAGAAGAAGCTAAAAAGTATGAAAAAGTTATTAACGATTTAATTATAGAGGCTAAAAAAAGTTTGATATAACACTTTCAATTAAGAAAGTGCTATATTGTTATTAATATTGTTTGTGAGTTTTTTACTAACTGTATGAAATAATTTTTGAACCATTTCTGATTCATGGTAGGCAAGTACTCTTGCATAAAGTTTTGTTGTTTGTGTACACATACTGCAATCATTAAACTTGCAAAATGCTGCTATCTTTGTACTTCCTGTAAATAATTCGTCTATATATTGTGCAGCAATTGTTTTATCGTTCATTAGAAAATTCATAGATTCTCCTATAGGTTTAAATTCTAACTGTCGAATTATAGCATATATAGTTATAATAATTATGAATTTTTGTTATATACATTTTCTTTGTATTCATTAAGCATTGCTTCCATAGTTAAAAACAACTTATTACTAGCATCTTCCATAGTTTTAAAGTTAGTCAATATTTCATCTATATTTTGCTCAATATTGTTCTCATCTTTTATAAATTTGATATTTGTTAGAACCATATCATGAACTATCTTGTGGTAAGGCACTATCTGTGGATATGCCTTTAGATTTCCCATCAGTTCTTTACCTTGAGCATGATACCATTTACCAAGTCTACAACTATTATGGTCTGAAAAGTTTTGATGTAAGGTGTTGCTTGTGATACTGTTGTAAGCATTGTTCTTAAATACAAGATGGTCAATTTTTGCAAGAATAGTAAAGAGTGTTCCATTCATCAACTTTGTATCTTGCCCTGTTCTTTTAGTTGCTTGTGTAAATGAGCCTAAGGTAGTTGAGAAGTCTTGTATAGTATCATTGAGGTCATCTGCTAGGGTATTCATGGACTTTGATGATTGGTCAATTTCTAGCATCTCTTGATGCAAGGTATTTACCGAGATTGAAATCTCTTGTGTTGCTTTTTGAGTACTCTCAGCAAGTTTACGCACTTCATCTGCAACAACTGCAAACCCACGACCATGCTCACCTGCTCTTGCTGCTTCAATAGCAGCATTTAATGCTAAAAGATTTGTTTGATTTGCTATGCCATCGATAATATTAACAACACTAGATATTTCATTGGTTTTTTGCATAAGAGAGTCTATTTTTTCTCCAGTCTTTGAGATTAGTTCAACTATCCTCAATACATCACTGGTTGTTGCTTGAACATTTTGTTGTGTATGGGTTGAGTCATCAGAGAGCTTATTGGAATGAATGGTTATGTCTTCTAAAGCCTCGATAGCTAAGGTTAAGTCTCTTTGTATTATCTCAAATCCAGCCATACCTTGACCAATATCATTTATTTTAAAGTTCATTGAAGTTTTTGATATATTTTTATTATTTTCTTGCATAGCACTTATAGAAGTATTGATAATTTTTGCAGAATTTAAGTAAGCCCCATTTAAGCCAGTTTCTATGATTTTTCTATGGTATCTACCTTCTTTTGTGGCATTAAAAGCTCCTGTGACTTCTTTGTTAAAAACTTCAAATTGGTCAAGTATATTATTGATTTCAAAATTTAGTGCTTGCAGTTCTCCTTGTTCATAACTAGTAACTCTATGTGTTAGCACTCCTTTGTGTGCTTGTTTTAATACAGATGAGATTTCTTTTAATGTTGCCTGTATTTTTCTTACATTGACAAAAATATACCATGCTAAAAAAAAGTTAAGAATATTTAAAACCCTCATGTAGTCTAAGCCATGTGTGGCAATTTCAACAATTAATGCAATTATAAATAGTGTAATAGAAATTATATTTGCATATTGTATTTTAGACAGAGAAGATAAATTGTTCATAAGTTAAGCCTTTTTCTTGAAGTAAATTGTTTAAAAATTTTTCAGATGCATTAATCCCACCTTCTTTTTCTAGCGACAATAGTTTAGTATATAGGGGAATAATGACTTCATTAATGACTTCTTTGTTTGGTATTCTTCTTACAGAAAAGTATTCTATAAGTTTTCCATTTTCATCATAACTAGGGGTTACAAATGCTAAAACCCAATAGTAATCGCCTTGTTTAGTTTTATTTTTTACATAAGCAAATAACTCTTGAGAACCTTCAATCGTTTCCCAGAGTTTTTTAAAAATAACTTTAGGCATATCTTTATGTCTTAGTATCGAATGTGGTTTGTTGATGAGTTCTTGGGATTGATAACCTGAAATTTGAACAAAGAGTTCATTTCCATAAGTAATCTTACCTTTAGTGTCTGTTTTTGAGATAATAAATTGAGTGTCAGGAAAAAATATTTCTTTTGACATAGTTTTAATGTCCTTAAAATTTTATAAAACATTATAGTCTAATAAAAATTAAAATAGTATGAACTAGAATTACTTCTTGTTTCAGATGAAAGTAGTATGGAATTTGCTATAATTATAGTAAATAAAGTTTATAAATATTTAAGGAAAAAAATGAAAACTCATACTCTTTTAATGCCATTAGATATGCATCTTCATCTTCGGGATGCTGTGATGCTTGAAAATGTAGCACCCCTTACTGCATACTCTTACAGTGGTGCTATAGTTATGCCAAACCTTGTACCACCGGTATCAAATCTTGAAGAAGTAAAGGCATACAAGCAAAGGATTATGGCAGCTGTTCCTAATGACTACTTCGAACCATACATGACTCTTTTTTATAAGAACTATGATAAAGCATTCTTAGAAGCCATTGCAGATGAGATAACAGCAATCAAACTTTATCCAGCAGGAATCACAACAAACTCTGAGGGTGGTGTCTCTTCTTTTAATATAGAAGAGATGCGAACAACACTTCAAACTATGAGTGACTTGAATATTCCTCTTTGTGTGCATGGAGAGACTGATGGTTTTGTGATGGATAGAGAGGCGGAGTTTATGTCTATTTACGAACTTTTAGCGACTTCTTTTCCAAACTTAAAAATCATTATGGAGCATATCACAACAAAAGAAGCTGTAGATATGTTAGATAAACATGAAAATCTTTATGCAACGATTACAGTACATCATCTGATTTTAACTCTTGATGATGTAATAGGTGGCATGATGAAACCACATCTTTTTTGTAAGCCAATTGCAAAACGACCAGAGGATTTGGATGCACTTTTAAATGTAGCACTTGCGGCACATCCAAAAGTAATGTTTGGTTCAGACTCAGCACCACATCCACAACATAAAAAAGAGTCATGTGGTTGTGCAGCAGGTGTCTTTACAGCTCCTATATCTCTACAACTTTTATGTGAAGTGTTTGAACAGTATGCAAAGCTAGATAATTTACAAGCTTTTGTAAGTGATAATGCTCAAAATATTTATGGAATTTGCCCTGAGTTTAAAGAGGTTGTTTTAGAAAAAAGACCTTTTGTTGTACCAGAAAATTATAGTGGGGTTGTTCCAATGTATGCAGGTGAGACAATTAACTGGGCGATAGAGAGTGTCGAGTAAACTCCTTTTACTAGAAGATGACTCGCTCTTTGGTGAGACACTAACAGACTTACTTGAAGATGCGGGTTATGAAGTTTCTCATTTTTTAAATGGACAAGATGCACTTGATGCTACCTTTGATAAAAAGTACGATATTTATCTTTTAGATATAAATGTTCCTCTTATTGATGGAGTATCGCTTTTAGGTGAACTTCGTGGTGCAGATGACATAACTCCCGCAATTTTTCTCACTTCGCATAAAGACAAAGATATGCTTAAAAAAGGTTTTTTAAGTGGAGCCGATGATTATATAACGAAACCTTTTAACAATGATGAACTTCTACTGCGTTTACAAGCACTACTAAAGAGAACAAGTAAACAAAATACAGAGAAAATAGGTGCACTCACTCATGATGTACTACATAAGGCTATAAGCTATCATGATAAAGCGATAGATTTATCTAAAAAAGAGTATGAACTTTTAGTAATTTTGATGAATAATGCAAATAAGAACGTCACAAAAGAACTCATAGTACAAGAGTTGTGGAGTGCTGGAGAGGGTGGAAGCGATGGTGCTATTCGTGTTTATATTAATCGTCTCAAACAGCTCTTACCAGAAGTGAAACTAGACAATATTCGAGGAGTAGGGTATAAACTTGTTCTTTAATTTACGAGCCAATATCTTTATCTATTATTTTATATCAGTAATTGCGTTTATTACACTGTTTTATTATGCCATCGCTATAGTAGGTGTTGATAATTTTTATATGTTAGGTGGCTTTTTATTTTTGTTTATTGGCATATCTGGTATTTTTATCTCTAAGTTAGCAGTCGATCCATTAGTTGAGTACACAAAGCATCTCCAAGCACTCTCAAAAGAAACACTTCATGAGTTAAATCTTCCCATAAGTACCATAGCGACAAATACTCAAATGCTTGCAAAAACATTGCAAGATGAGAAAAGTTTAAAAAGAATAGAACGAATAAACGCAGCTTGTGATATGCTAAAAGAGCGTTATGACGAACTTGAGTATATGATTAAAATGCAAAGTAAGCATGACATAAAAGAGTCCTTTTTTGTAAATGAACTCATAGAGGAGAGAGTTGCATTTTTACAAAGAGTATATCCCAATGTAAAAATAGATGTCATTCTTGATGCTTTAGAAATAGTGGGTGATAAAAAGGGATTAGCTAAAGTTATTGACAATATTGTTGATAATGGGGTAAAATACTCACCTAATTCACAAAGAATAGAAATCAAGCTACAAGAGAGTCTCCTAAACATTCAAGATTTTGGTAAAGGGATGGATGAGGTAGAACTTTTACATATTTTTGACAAGTACTACCAATCTGATAAAAATATGCAAGGGTTTGGAATAGGGCTTAACATGGTAAAACGCTACTGTGATACTAATAGCATACAGCTTAGTTTTATATCTGAACCAAATAGTGGAACAACAGTAAAACTAAATTTTAAAAATCAATAGGGAAAAAAATGCAAGAAGAAAATATATTAAAATATGCAGAACAAGTGCTAGATTATGGAGTAATGGGGATACTTATTCTCATGAGTATCGTAACTTTATGGTTATTTATAGAGCGCATGATGTTTTATAAAAGCATTCGCATAGGAGATTATGATCATCGTGATAATTTAGAACTTGATTTGACAGATAATATTAGTGTGATTAGTGCCATAGGAACAAATGCTCCTTATGTAGGACTCTTGGGAACTGTAGTTGGGATTATGATTACTTTTTATAGTATGGGTGATGTTGGAGCAGTGGATGCAAAGCAGATTATGATAGGACTTGCATTAGCACTCAAAGCAACTGCTATGGGGCTTGTAGTGGCGATGCCAGCTATCGTTTTTTATACGATTGCACTCAGAAAAGTGGAAAGAATTTTAACAAATTTTGATGTATCTAAAGACAAAGAAGTTAACTAATGTCAAAGTGTAAAAAAACACATAAGAAGTTTGATTCTATAAATGTCATTCCTTTTATTGACATTATGCTCGTTCTTTTGGTTATGGTTTTAACAACTGCTACTTTTATAAAACAAGGTGTAATTCCTGTAGATTTACCTCAGTCTAAAGGAAAAGAGAAAAAAGATACGACAAAAGAGATTTCTATTTATGTAAGAGCTAACGGTGATATGTATTATGACAAAGATAAAGTTGATTTAAAAGTTTTAGAAGAGAGATTATCTAAGATTTCAAAAAAACAGACAGTAGTGCTTAGAAGTGACAAAGAGTCAAAATTCCAAGATTTTGTAAATGTTATGGATGTTTTAAAACGACTAGGACATGAACAACTTTATATAGTTACTAAAAAATAGTAACTATCTAATAAGCCTTATCTAATAGTTTAAATTTACTAGGCTTTTTTTCTTCTTTTGTAGGAGATTTCTCTTCTACTTTTTTCTCTTTAATCTCAGTATTGAAAACTTTTTTCTCAACAAAGTCTACATCATTAAAAAGTGAACTTGCAAAGAAAAATAGTATCATAATAAGAACTACACCAGCATAAAACAAGATGTACTTTCTTATATGACCTGATTCAAATGGATTTTCCAAGTGAATTTACATTCCCATACCCGGCATACCCATTTGTGGAGGCATTCCTGCTCCTGGGTCTGGAAGTGGAGAGTCTTCTTGTACTTCAAAGATAGCAGCTTCTGTCGTAAGAAGTAAAGATGAAACAGATGTTGCATTTGTAAGTGCCACACGAGCAACTTTAAGTGGGTCAATGATCCCTGCTTCAAACATATCCACATACTCACCAGTCGCAGCATTAAAACCAATGTTTTTATTTTCTGCTTTTTCAACTGCATTTACAACAACCCCTGTGTCAAAACCAGCATTTGCAGCTATTTGTTTCATAGGAGCTTTTACTGCACGCAAGATGATTTCACAACCGATTTTTTGGTCGCCCGTAAGGTCAAGAGAAACCAATGCAGCGGCACGAACAAGAGCAGCTCCTCCACCGATAACGATTCCCTCTTCAACAGCAGCTTTTGTCGCACTTAATGCATCATCAACTCTATCTTTTCTCTCTTTCATTTCAGTTTCAGTTGCAGCACCAACTTTGATAACAGCTACACCACCACTTAATTTTGCTAAACGTTCTTGTAGTTTTTCTTTGTCATACTCAGAACTTGTTGCATCAATTTGAACTTTGATTTCGTTGATTCTTGCTTGAACAGCAGCATCGTCTCCAGCACCATTAACGATGACAGTATTGTCTTTGTCAATAACAACACGAGAAGCTTGACCTAACATTTGAATGTTTGCACCTTCAAGAGTATGTCCTGTTTCTTCACTTATAACAACTCCAGCAGTTAAAGTCGCGATGTCAAGAAGCATAGCTTTTCTTCTATCTCCAAAACCAGGAGCTTTAACAGCAGAAATATTTAGCACACCTCGAAGTTTGTTTACAACTAAAGTAGAAAGAGCTTCACCCTCAAGGTCTTCAGCGATTATAAGAAGTGGACGGTTTGTTTTTTGAACTTGTTCTAAAACAGGAAGTAAGTCTTTAAGTGAAGAAATTTTGCTATCAACAAGTAAAATCCAAGGATTTTCTATCTCAGCAATCATCTTCTCTGCGTTTGTGATAAAGTAAGGGCTTAAATAACCACGGTCAAACTGCATACCCTCAACAACATCAAGTTCATCAGAAATACCTTTAGCTTCTTCAACAGTAATTACACCATCTTGACCAACTTTTTCCATAGCTTCAGCAATCATGTTTCCGATTTCAACATCAGAGTTTGCAGAGATGGTTGCTACTTGTGCGATGTCTTTTTTACCATTAACAACTCTACTCGCCAATTTTAGATTTTCTAAAATAGCTTCTGTTGCTTTGTCCATGCCGCGTTTAACTTCAACTGGGTTCGCTCCAGCTGTAATGTTACGAAGACCTTCAGAGAAGATTGCATTTGCAAGAACAGTTGCTGTTGTAGTACCATCACCAGCCTCATCAGCAGTGTTAGATGCAACTTCTTTTACAAGTTGTGCACCCATATCTTCGAGCTTGTCTTTTAGTTCAATTTCACGAGCTACAGAAACGCCATCTTTTGTTATGATAGGTGCTCCATAACTTCTTTGTATAAGTACATTACGACCACGTGGTCCCATAGTCACTTTTACTGCATCTGTTAGTTTTTGAACACCACGAGCTAAGCTATTTCTAGCATTGTCTGAAAATATTATCTCTTTTGCCATTATTTATTATCCTATTATCCCAAATACATCATCAATATCAAGAACGATGTATTTTTCACCTTCAAATGAAACTTCATTACCTGTATATTTTCCAAAAAGAACTTGATTTCCATTTTCTATAGTCTCAACTTCTTTACTTACTGCAACAACTTCGCCACGAGATGGTTTCTCTTTCGCATTGTCTGGAATGATTATACCTGACATAGTTGTAGTAGCTTCTTCTACACGTTTAACTAAAACTCTTTTTCCTAATGGTTGAAAGTTCATTAAAACTCCTTAATATAGTAATATCATTATTTTATAAATGCGATTTTAGCGTAAAAATATAAAATTTGTGAACACTTCTTGCTATACATTACATGTGGTTACAGATTTTCTTTGTTTTTAGACCCTGAGTACAGATGTGCTTTACTGTTTAAGGAAATGTTATGAAGTCAATATCAAAAGTAGACCAAAACAAAAAGTTCTCAAAAATGGTGAAAATAAATAACATGTATAACGATGGAGGAGGCTGATTCATCGGTAATATGTGAACATTAATAAAAAGGGGTTTTTGATAATAGCCCCTTACTCTCTTTCTTTATTCAACAACATAATATTTTTTACTCATAAAAGGAACTTTAAAGCTTTGGATGGTTATAATTCCACCCACTTAAAAGATGTCAGGGTAGCTCAGCTGGTTAGAGCACTGGTCTCATAAGCCGGGGGTCGGGGGTTCGAGTCCCCCCTCTGACACCATCCTTTAAGTACTTTTTATATTCCGGATTAGCTCAGCGGTAGAGTAGGTGACTGTTAATCACTTGGTCACTGGTTCGAATCCAGTATCCGGAGCCACACTTAAACCCCTAAAACATGGATTTTCCAACTGATTTATTTAGTTACTGTGCCCAAGTGTGTCAGCACTCAAATAGCACCGAGAAACGAAGCTCTCTTAACATTCTCTCTTCTCCTATACTTTGCATACATTTGTAGTGTCATAGATGAATTAGTTTCATCTGAGTGTTATTTTATACTAACTTTATTCTTGCCACTTTCTTTAGCATGATAAAGAGCTTTATCTGCTTTCATGAAAGTTGTATTTGTACTATCATGTTCTATATGCTCTGTGACACCAAAACTACATGTAATGGTAAACGATTCATAAGATAAAGTGTTTTCAATACTTTGACATAGTTCTTGAGCTTTTTGATAAGTTTCTTGTAGGGTTGAATTAGGAAGTACAATTATAAATTCTTCTCCACCCCATCTAGCTGTAGTATCACTCTCTCTTGTAGAGTCATTAATGAATTTACTCAGATTAATTAGCACTTCATCTCCAGTTTTATGTCCATAATTATCGTTGAATAATTTAAAATCATCTATATCAAGTAATATAAGACTAAGTGGATGTTTATATCTTTTAGCTCTATGTACTTCAAGATCAAACATCTGTTCAAACATACGACGATTATAAATATTTGTTAGGTAGTCATATGTAGCATTATGTTCTGCTTCTTTTATTTTTTCTTGAAGTTCTTTATTTAGATTTTCTAATTCAGTTGTTCGCTTGTTTATCATCAGCTCTAGTGATTTATTATCTGCAAGTAATAATTCATTTTGCATAAATAGTTTTTCTTGTGCAAGTTTAATATTATCTATATTTGTGTGAACACCTATCATGCGGAGTAATTTACCATCTTTATCTTTTTTAACTATTTTACCAGTATCTTCAATCCAAATATATGAATCATCAGACTTTTTACAACGATATTGAACTTTATACATATCTGTTTTTCCATGAATATAAGACTCAAAATGTTCCATGACTCGCTTATAATCTTCTGGATGAATTACATTTTCCCATGTGTGTACTGTTCCATCAAAACTATTTATATCGTAGTCAAGCATTCTAAACCATCCTTGACTACGATGTACTTGTCCATTTATTGCATTCCAATCCCACACACCTTCTGAAATGATATCTAAAATAAATTTAAGTGTTTGTTCTGCTTGTTCTAGTGTTGCATGTGAGTATGTAGTTTTCAAGATTGGCTTCCATTATGTTGTATTTAGTTTATAAGTGTAGCAACTTATATTTAGATTTTCCAGTATCCGGAGCCATTTTTAAACTTAGATACTTTTATTTCATTATTTGTATAGCAATATATGGAGAAAAATTAAATACACACATTTTTTTTCAATACAATTTTATACTTCTGTCTCGAGGATGTCTATAATCATTTGGATTCATTGCTTTATAGATTAAAGCAATAATAAAACTAGCTATTAGAAATAATAAGAATAGTTTAAAAATTTTATATTCCATAATCATATACTCCTATGTAGAACTGAGGTTTTGAATGCTGACTAATTATTCAAGATTATTATAGCAAAAAGAAACAAAAAATAATGCACCAAGAAATACTTGATATACACTACTAATATACAAAATGAAAGACTCTATCTCACTTTTTTTTCACAATTTACTTACTATTAATCACTAAATAGGTAAAATCATTATTATTTTTCTAAATAGGATATTAATGAAACTTTTCTTAGCTGTTTTCATCACACTTATGTCAACAATGTTGTTTTCCGATGTTGTTAAAAAAATCGAGTATAAAGGTCTTGTCCATATTTCTGAGCCTGTTGCTCTTCGAATGTTAAAGTTTGAAGTGGGTGATGAAATAGATGCTAAAGCAGTGAATGATGCTGTTCAAGAGTATTTTAGACAGGGGTATTTTAAAGATATTTGGGTGAGTTTTGATTCAGGTGATTTAGTTTTTAACTTTGTTGAAAAAGCTATCATTTCTAAAGTAGAGATGAAAGGCTGGAAAGATGATGATGAAGAAGTCATGGCTAGTGTTATTCAGATCAAAAAAGGTACACTTTATGATGTGAAAAAGTTAGAAGCAGCTAAGAAAAGAATAATCCAAGCAATGGGTCAAGATGGTAAAATTGATAGTGTTGTAGAGATAGAAACTGAACATTTGGAAAATGGAAGTGTTAAAGTGAGTTTTGTTGCCAATGAGGGTGGTGAAATTATTATTGAAAAGCTTCAGTATAGTGGTGTTAGTGATTTAGATAGTGATGATTTTAATGATGTGATTGCAAATAAAGAGCATGAATTTATGGGCTGGTTTTGGGGTCGAAATAGTGGAGAAATGAAACTTAAAGATCTTGAATATGATAACCTAAGAATTCGTGATTTTTATATGCAAAATGGTTACCTTGATTCTAAAGTTAACAAACCTTTTGTTCGTGTTAACTTTGATAGCTATACAGCAGATATGAGTTATGAAATAAAAGAAGGGAAGCCCTATACTATTAGAGCGATAAGTATAGAACAAACAGAAGATGTCGCAACAGATGCTGAAGTCAGAGAACAAATAACTCTCAAAAAAGGTGAAGTCTTCAACATTAAAACATTTCGTGAAGATTCTGAAAAGATTAAAACTGTCATAGCTGATAAGAGTTATGCCTTTGTTCAAGTTGTTCCCGATTTACATAAAGATGAAAAAGAGCATACTGTTGAAGTTGTTTTTAAAATTATGCCTGGTTTAAAAGTTAAAATTAGAAATGTACTTATTTCTGGAAACAATAGAACATTGGACAGAGTAGTGAGGCGCGAACTATATCTTGGCCCTGGAGATATGTACTCCTTAACTGATTTAAAAGATTCACGAAATTCTTTAGGTCGTTTAGGCTACTTTGATAGTAATACGATAGAAGAAAAACGTATTGATAATCAAACGATGGACTTAATCGTCAAAGTAAAAGAAGCTCCAACTGGTAACATTCAGTTAGGTGGTGGTTATGGAAGTTATGGTGGACTTTTAGTTAATATTGGTGTAAATGATAGAAATATCTGGGGTTCAGGAATTAATATTGGAGTAAAAGCAGAAAAATCACAGATAGCACAAAGTTACTCTTTTAATATTTCAAATCCAAGATTAAATGATAGCGATTATAGTGGTAACTTTTCGATTTTTCATTCTGCATATGACTACAATGATTATACTGTAATTACAGATGGTATTTCAGTTGGAACGGGACATAGATTTACTAGAAATATAACAGGATATGTAGGGTATGGTTATTCGAAAAATAATTATGAATTTGCGACTGATTTTAATTCAAGTCTTTATGGTAATCAAGCTTTTTTTGAAGCCTATGACAAAAGTGCTGTTACGGTAAGTGCAAAATGGGACAGCACGGATGACTTCTATTTGCCACGTGAAGGTTTTGAACTTTCTCAAAGTCTTGAGTTCGCAGGCGCGGGAGCTGCTGCAAGTTTTGTAAAAAGTAAAACAAATTTTAGCATATATCAAGGTTTAGCAGATTATTTAAATTTTGATGCTATTTTTAGATATAAAGCACGACTTTATAATATGTTTGACACGGGATATATTCCTTTAGCTGAAAAATTTTATATGGGTGGTATAGGTAGTGTTAGAGGATACGAATCATACTCGCTCTCACCTATGGTTGCAGATACTACAGGTTATGACTCATACAACGGACAGAGAATTAGAAGAGTTGGTGGAACTGGAACATTTTCAAACAGTTTAGAGTTGAGTTTACCACTCATCCCGAGTGCAAAAATGAGAGTGGTCACTTTTGTTGATTGGGGTGTGATTAGAGATGATGTTACATCAAATTTGGTGACAGAAAATATGATTAGTCGTGGTGGTTATGGACTTGGAATTGAGTGGTTCTCACCAGTTGGACCAGTGCAATTAATGTTTGCAAAGCCTCTTATGGATAAAGCTGACGATAAAACATCTTTGTTTGAGTTTACTATGGGACAAAGATTTTAAAAATTAATTGTAATCTTTTGATTGCAATCAATTTTTTTGATTGCTTCTTGACTTAGATAAAGATTGTTCTGCGATACAACAAACATCTCTCCATCTTTAAACTTTAAATCAAAATCAATATTTCTAGGTCTATGACTAAGAAGTGCTATGCTTAATGAAAATATATAGCTCAGAGCATTTGTTGTTTGTTCTTGAGGAAGAAGTGCCTTATATTTTTTAAGGTGTGTAAGTGCAGGCAATTTACTTGTTGTGTATTTGCTGAGTGTTGCTATAAGCATAATACTTTTATGTGAAAAACCATACTCTAAAGAATTTTGTATCAGTGTATACGCATGTTTATTTTTCGAGTAAAAGTGTATACTACTTCCAGCAGAGTAAAGCTTTGCAGCAATGCTTAATTCGTAACGATACTTTTTGTCTATATTAAGATACTCATATGTTAAATCAAATATCTTTTTACTTACTGTTCCTAGTTGGTTTGCATATGTTTTATTATCAACATGCATATCGAGAATTTGTCTTACCGAAGTATTGAAATGTTCTGGAAAAGTATGTTTAGAGTTTCGTAATAAGTCAGTAAGATATACACCTTCTCTCACTCCTACACCACTTGTAATAAGTGTTTTAGGTTTTAATTTTTTTATCACTCTTTGCAGGATTAAAGCACCAGGTTTAATAACATCAAGTCGATTGTTTTTAATACCAATGTTTTTCAGTTGGTCTATGTCAGATTTCATTATCTCAGCAATGAATCTTTCAAAATATAGACTTTTATATTCAAAACCATGAATCTTTTCAAGGGGATACCCTACATCTTTCATAATTGCATCAGCAATAGCTCGAAATGTACCACCTATCCCTACTAATGTTTTAGCTTTAATATTGTCTAGGAACTCTAATTGGCTGTCTATATGAGCTATAGCATCATCTAGGTTGGCATTGTCACAAAATAGTTCTTTGAGTCTTACAGTTCCCAAATTTAATGAGAGTGTATTGGTGATTTTGTTCTCATCAATAAGAGCAAACTCTGTAGAACCACCTCCTATATCAATACTTAATGATAAATGTAATTTTGGCAATAAGTTTGCACATGCAAGTGCTCCATAATAAGCCTCTTTTTCTCCATCAATAATTTTAATGTTGAGTTTTAGATTTTGTTTTATTTTATGAATAAAGTCTTTTTTATTTGGAGCATCTCTCAGGGCAGATGTAGCAACACAAAGTATCTTTCTGACATTGAAAGAGTCTGTGATACAAAGAAAGTTTTCAAGAGCATCAAATGCTCTTTGCATTGGTATTTCTTGAAGGTTTCCATCATTTTTATAAGCATGTTCTGATATACGAACTCTACTCTTTTCTTCATGGAGAAGTCTAAACGCAAAGCGAGAAGTTTTTTCATAGATAACCATTCTAACCGAGTTAGAACCAATATCTATGACTGCTGTGCGTTTTGCCAACTTTTATTCTTCTAGGTCTAAGTTTTTGAGCTTAAATTGAAGTTCCGCGATAGATTCAACATTATCTTTGTCGGGGACTATACAATCAACAGGACACACCGAAATACATGCAGGTTCATCATAAATGCTAACACATTCTGTACAACGATCAGGGTCAATATAGTAAATTGGATCTCCCTCTTCAATAGCTGTAGTTGGACACTCTTCTCTACAAGCATCACATGCGATACATTCATTATTTATAATTAGTGCCATAAAAAAACCTTCTATTTTTTTTGTTGTTATTTAATGACCGATTTATAGCAAAAGTAAGCTTTAATTTTTTTGAAATTTTAGCTTTTTATGGGTAAGATGCATGAAAGTTTAGAATTAAGTTGTAAAGAGGCGATTGTTCCCTCTTTTTCATCCTCTCTATTCTTGAGTTGTATATTTCCCCCAAGGGCATCGGCTGCACTTTTTGCTAAGAAAAGCCCAAGTCCAACACCAGATTTATCACCTTGGCGTTTAAAGGGTGCAAAGAGGTCGACACTCTCATCTATCCCACAGCCTTCATCAATAACTTCTATAAGTAAGCCTACATCATCTTGTGAACTTTGTAGAGTAATAGTTCTTCCCTTTGGAGTGAACTTTAATGCATTTTGTAAAAAGTTTTGAATAATCTGATTTAAAAGTGAAACTTGCAAGCTTGCCATAAAAGCATTTGGTTGTAAGTTTACTAAAAGCTCTTTATTCTCACTTTTTGCAAGCAGTTTAAAGTCATCAGCTTTCTTCTGGAGAACTTCTATAACATCTGCTTCTACAGGCTTATCAAGTTGTGCTCCCTCTTGTCTTCCTATCTTCAAAATATTTGAGACTATAAAATTCATTTCATCAATAGTTTTATTGGTTGTATTTAAAGCTTCTATATACTCATCAGGAGTTCTTTTTTTTATGAGGGTCACTTGGTTTTTTAACTTTATGACAGCGAGTGGAGTTTTAAGTTCATGTGCTGTTCCTATAAAAAGTTCTTTTTGATACTTTACAAAGTTTTGTATTCGGAGTATGAGATGATTGATAGTCATCCCAAGGGGTTCAAACTCTAGCGGAAGTTGTTCAGTTTTTATAGGTTTTATCAAATGTTCGTTCATATTAGAAAGTTTTGCTGTTAAAGTTTTAAGAGGCATAACAAGCATTTTTGAAAGGGCAATCGCATAAACAATAACAAGAGCAAAACTAACAAGATTGATAATAAAAATATAATGTAATATTTTATCGAGTAGTTGTATTGTGGGAGTAATCTCTTTTGTGACTTTAACATATGTCATTTCATTAATGTTAAAGGGATGTAAAAGAGTCAGATAAGTTTTTGTACCTTCAGTAGTTTCATACATATCAATGTCAGTTTGTTTTGTTTTAAGATAGAGCATTTCAAACTTTAAAGAGAGAAGATTTTCGTTAAAAGTATGTTCATCAGTTTGTGCAACAAGCTTGTTATTTGTGATGTTTTTTGCATATTTTAAAAGTTCTTGATGTTTTTCTTCATAAACAGAATTTTCAATATAAAAGTATAAAAGTGATGAAAAAATTAAAATAAGAAATAACGAGGAAAAAATAAGTTGGATTAGAAAGCTTTTTCTAATACTCTTTTTGTAAAACATAGTAATCAACCTCAATCTTTGTTCACAATTATAACAAAGATTGAGAAATAAAGTCTTAGTTAATCTCTTTTGGGAAACAAAAACGGTAACCACGACGACGAACAGTTTCAATAGTTGTGATGTTTAGAGGTTTATCCATTTTTTGTCTAATCTGATTAATCGCAACTTCAATTACGTTTGGAGTGACGAGTTCTGGCTCTTCCCAGATAGCATCAAGTAGTTGTTCTTTTGAAACAATTTGATCACGGTGACGAGCAAGATGTGTAAGTACTTCAAAAGGTTTACCTTTAAGTTCAATTTCTTGTTCTTTATAGATAATTTTCTCTTCTTCAGGGTTGATAGTTAAGTCTTCTATTTCGATGATGTTACTTCCACCAAAACGAAGTCTTGCTTCAAGACGAGCAATAAGAACATCAAAATCAAATGGTTTTCTGATATAGTCATCAGCACCTGCACGAAGTGCTTCAATTTCACTTTCATTATCATCTCTTGCAGAGAGAACAACAACAACTGTTTTTGGAGTTTTTGTCTTTATTTCCCCTATAATGTCAACAGAGTTTCCATCTGGTAACATCCAGTCCATAAGCACTAAGTCGTAGTTACGAATGTCAAGATAGTACTCGCCATCTTTAAGTGTTTCAACAACATCACTTTGGTAACCAAACTCTTTTAGTCCCTCAGCAAGCATTTTGTTTAATGTAACTTCATCTTCTATAATTAAAATGCGCATTAATCGTTTCCTATGTGTAAATAATTTGGCAGAATTATATCACACTTTTAGGTTAGTTTAAAGTTTTTTTCAATTTTCTTTAAAAAAATGTAAAGTTTAGATTAAGAATTAAACTCAAAAAATTCGCTGACACTTACTTTGGAATTACTCATAATAGTAGGTTTGGTGATTTTTAATTTTAAAGTGTCGATAGATGTAAATGTCTGTTTTAATTTTGAAGAGAGGAGAGTAAGTGCATCTTCTATAAGAAGAAATTTTTGTTTTTTCATAGTATCTTCAATAAGCTTAGAAACTTCAGCATAGTTAATAAAATAATCTTTTTTAAAAGTATATATGATTTCGAGGTTTATGATAACATCTTGAGGAGTAAGTCGTTCAAAATCTAAAATCCCAATAACACACTGGAATTTTAAATCTTCTATGTGGATAGTCATTTTTTTAGGCCTCTATTTTGGTTAAACTACACGTTTCTCTTCGCCTTGAACAAGGCGGATAATATTTGGAATATGCTTATAAAAAAGAATAACTACTATAAGAATAACAGGAGCATGAGGCATCTGGGGGTGAATAAAAAAGCTAGATACTGCTAAGGCAAGTACCCCAGTAAGAGAAGAGATAGAAGAGATTTTAAGTGTCTTTGCTAACACACCCCAAACAACAAGTGCAATAAGCGTCTCTAAAGGAATCATAAACATCATAACACCCATACCAGTTGCAATACCTTTACCACCTTCAAAATTCAAATAAGGTGAAAAACAGTGACCAATAACAGCTAAAATACCAATACCCCAAAGTGTTGCTTCGCTCATGCCCATAAAGTAAGCAACAGTTAAAACTACCATTCCTTTAAGTGCATCAAGTGCTAGTGTTGCAGCACCTAGTTTTTTTGCTAAAGCTGGATTGCTTTCTTTTACAACCCTAAGAACATTTGTTGCCCCAATGCTTTTAGAACCACTTTTTTTTATATCAACTCCTGCAAACTGTTTCGCAAGAAGAAGACCAAAAGGGATACCACCAACTAAATAAGCGGCGATGAAAAACTGTACATTTGTATTAAATAAAAAATCCATAAATTACCTTCAAAATTTTAAGTATGACATTTTACTGTTTTTTTGTAGTCTTGTAAATAAAGCTAAAAACTTCTGCAACAGCTTTGTAAAGAGTTTCTGGTACTTCTTTGTCTATTTCTAATTTTGAGAGAAGTTCTATGAGGTCTTCATCTTTTTTGATGGGGAGATTGTTAAGTTGGGCAATTTTGATGATATTTTTGGCTACTTCACCTTCACCTTTTGCCAAAACTCTTGGTGCATTTTCTTTTGTTTTATCATATCTTAGGGCTGCTGCTTTTTTCATACTTTTACCTCAAAACCCATATAAATGTCCTTGGTGTTTTGCTCATAAGCAGAGGAGGGCTGCGTTTGAGGTGTATCAAATAGTCTAATTTCTCTTGGAGTAATCTGCTGCGAGATAAGATTAGAACGAAGCTCTGAGATATTTTCTTTTATCAATGATTTTAACTCTTTATTTTGAGAATAAATATGAACATTGAGTTGATTTTTGTCATAAATGGCAAGTTTTATATTGAGTGGACCATACTCTTTTAAGTTGAGATCTATATCTACATTAAATTTATTGTCATTCTCTTTTTTAATGTTGATGTGACCCTCTTTCATTTCATCCCAAGAAAAAGGAAGATAGAGCGATGTTGCGTTTGAGAGATGGGAGAGAAGTTGAGCATGGTCGATTTGTAGCGCTAATTTATCTATATGTTTTATAAGTTCTGTTTTTGGTTGCTCAAGTTTGCTTAGTTCTTCTTTTGCAGTGTGCAAGATAGCTTTTAAATCATTGGTGAGTATTTCTTTGATAGCTCCTTGTGAACTTAGTTTTGAAGCTGATGTAAACGCAGTGAGTTTATTTATATCTTGTGCAACTTCTTTTGAAAAAACAGTGTCGCTTTTGGTGATTAGCGATTTTAAATCTTCTAATTTTGTTTTTAACTCTTGAGGAAGATTTTTTTGTGTAAGAGATTCTAAAGAACTATCATTTTTTAAAAGAGTAAATATTTTAGAAAGAGAATCTAAAATACCCTTTGTAGTTTGATTTGTACTTTGTGAAAGTTGGGATGTGACATCCAGAAGAGTTTGTTGTGTTTTTTGAGTGCTAAAGTTCTCTTTTGTTAACATTTTTGGTTCAAAAAGATGCTCTAGTTTTGTTAAAGAAGTAGCAAATTTTTGTCTGTTGATGCTATCTGATTTTTGTATATGCTCTGTAATTTTTGGCAAAATATCTTGCAATTTTTTTACAAGATTTGAAATATCTTTTGGATTAGACAAGGCAAGTTCTTTCACTTTTTCACCTAAAACTGTCACATTAAAGATTTTACTTTTACCTAGTTGTTTGCTAAGAGATGTGAGAGTTTCTTTAAAATCTATTTGTGGATTTTGCACATTTTTGAGCTTGGATTCTAAAAAAACACCAGAGTTTACGATTTTATCTTTTAAAACAGACTCTTTCATATCTTTTATGTCAACAAGAAATTTTTGCAGTGTTTTTTCTATAGGCAGTGGATTTTTTTCTGATTTAAGTGTATTTAAAATATCATTGACTGTTTGTGTTGTTGTTCCTAGGTTTTTGAGAGTAGGGTTATTTTTTACTAAGTTAAGCAGGGCTTTGTTTTGGGAGGAGTCTTTACTAGCTTCTTGTAAAACAGAATCCATAATCGACTTTAAATCTTTAAACTGAGACAACTCTTTTAACTCTGAAGGGGAGGCTGCGTTTACAACTTGAGCTAGAGCTTTATTTGTATTGTTGAGGATGATATTGAGCTGTTTGTTCGTTGTGAGATTTATCATTTTTAAAGTATATCACTAATTTGTGTATAATACAAAATTATTTTAGAAATGGATATATGAATGAAAGAAAAAATAGAAAAAGTGTTAAAAATTTGGCATGAGCATTTTCAAAATGAAGAGAATCAATATAGTGAATATGAAAGTTCAGATATAGAGTATTTTGTAGCATGTATGTTATATAACCATTTTAAGTTTTCAAAAGCACTTTCCACTATGAAAACGATTGATTTATCGTATGACTTTTTATCGGCTTGTGGTGATGAATATGATGAGATTAAAGCGATAATTGCAAGTATTAAGTTTGATACAGAAGAAGAAAGTTTAGAATTTTTACAAAAGTTTATACTAGAGTCAAGACAAAAATACACGCAAGCGGAACTTTACTTACTCAACCGAATCAACTATCACGTAAACGCAATGGCAGATAGATATGCCAAAGATGTAGATGCAAAACCCATAGACTTTGAGAATCCGCTTTTAAGAAAATAGAGTGAAAAAGTATCTTATTACTTCTCCAGAGTTTTACACGGATAATTCTGAAGTATTTGCACAAAAACTTGAAGAACAGATAAAAAAACATCAACCTGATTTTGTACTACTAAGAGATAAACAAACTTTGCATTATAAAGTTTTAGCAGCTGTGTTTATGCAAGTTATGAAAAAACATCCTATCATTAAAGCCTTTATACATGATGATATAGAACTTACAGTGGCATTAAACGCAACAGGAGTGCATCTTCCAAGTTACAGTTTTGATAAAATAAAAGAAGCTACAAGAAAAAATTTAGAAGTCATTGTGAGTACTCATAGTAAAGAGGAAGTTTTAAATGCCCAGAAGCTAAATGCAAATTATGTAACTTACAGTCCTATTTTTTTTACTCCAAATAAGGGTGAGCCAAAAGGTATACAAGAATTGACAGAACTTTTAGAATCAACAAATATAAATATATTTGCCTTAGGTGGTATAGTAAAAGAACAAGAAGTTGCTTTGATACAAAAAAGTAAAGCCTATGGTTTTGCATCTATTCGTTACTTTTATTGAGAATTCTGAAATAGGGTTTAAACGAGAATAATTATCTATAGATGATAACTTTGACTAAAGAATGATTTTGTTATAATATCAGAAATATTTATAGGAGCTTGTATATGTCTGATGATATAAAATTATTAAAAGACCATCATTTAACAGTGACTCCTCAGAGATTAGAAATCGTTCATCTTCTCTCTTCTTATGGGCATCTTAATATCGATGAACTTTATAAGTTACTACAAAATAACTTTCCCTCTATTTCTCTAGCAACAGTATATAAAAATATAAATCTTATGCTAGAAAAAGATTTTTTAAGTGAAGTGCAACTGTCCAATAAAAAAAATGTATATGAACTTATAAAAAAATATCACTCTCATGTAGTTTGTTTAAAATGTGATGAAGTCTTAGATGTTTCGATAAATACTCAAGAACTTTTTGATGAAGTTTCTCAAAAAAGCAATTTTCAGTTAAAGACTAGCAATATAGTCTTTAATGGTATTTGTGGTGCATGTCAATAAATTGTGCAAAAGACTAAAGTAATCTTCCTGCTAAATATCCACTAGAAAATGACCATTGGAGGTTATACCCTCCACATGGTCCATCAAGATTCATAACTTCTCCACAAAAATAAAGACCGTTCACAAGTTTACTTTGCATGGTTTTTGGGTTTATCTCTTTAAGACTAATTCCCCCTCGTGTAATCATTGCAAGCCGAAAGCCATCATGTCCATTGACTGTCAGGGGAGTCCAAGCTAATAGTTGAATAAGTTTTTCTTTTGATTGCCCTGAGAGCTTTTTATATGTTGTGTTTATATCAACTTCTGCCATTTTACAGAGTTCTAAGCTTAGAGGTTCTGGAAGTAGGGTTGAGATAAGCTCTAGTATATTTTTTTCAGGGTTTAAAGAAGCTACATTTTTAAAATGCTGTGTGATTTCTTCTTCATTTTTACCTTTTGTAAGATTGAGTAGAAGTGGTACTTCGCCGTATTTTTGCAGGAGTGGTGTTACTTCACGAGCAAAGTCTAAAACAACAGGACCTCTTATACCACTTTTTGTAAAAATCAAATCACCTTTTGCCCGTAGTTTTTTATGCTTTTTTAAATCAACACGAAGTTCTACTTTAGCAATAGTATCTGCACGACAATTAGCAACCCAACTCTCTTTTGTTTTAAGTGGCATCATGGCAGGACTTAACTCTGTTACTTTATGTCCTAACTCTTCCGCTAAGTTATAGCCATCACCCTCAGCACCTAAAACAGGATACCCAAGTCCACCAGTTGCGACAATCACATTATCTGCAAGATACTGAGCATCCTGCGTTTTAACACCCTCAATGTGCTCACCAATAAGTAATAAACGCTCTACTCTTTGGTTTGTGATAATTTCTACACCCACTCTATCCATCTCTTTTTGAAGTCCCAAAATGATAGTAGCTGAGGAGTGTGAAGTTGGAAAGATGCGAAAACCATCAGGTGCATGAGTCTCTATGCCAATTTCATCCATGAATTTTACAAGTGCTTTGTTATCAAAGAGAGCTAAAGCATCTTGCATAAAACGACCATCACGGCCAAAGCGAGCCATAAATTCTTCATTTGAGAGAGTGTTTGTAAGGTTACATCGACCACCACCAGTCGCTTTGAGTTTAGAAGATATGTTTGAGAGCTTTTCAAGTAAAAGTACATTTTTACCCTCACGAGCTGCAACTATGGCAGCAATAATCCCAGCTGCACCACTCCCGATTACGATAAGGTCATATCTTTTTTCATTCATAATGGTATTTTAGTATAATTCGCTTTATGAAAACATATTATGGCGATAGAGAAAAGTGTTATAAGTGCTACAGACCAAAAAGTTCTTGTATGTGTGAGTTTATAAACGCAGTAAAAACAGAGACAAAGTTTGTGATTTTGATGCATCCAAAAGAGTTCAAAAAAGTCAAAAACAACACGGGTTTTTTTACACATCTCAGTTTGTCAAATTCGGAAGTGTTTATAGGCATAGATTTTTCGGAGCATAAACGCATCAATAAAATCATAGCTACTCATGAGAGTTACATACTCTTTCCCTCACTAAACGCAACAAACTTAAGTCAAACAAATCCAAAAAATAGTGAGAAACCACTTGCGATTTTTCTTATAGATTCAACTTGGGCTTGTACAAAAAAAATCTTTACTTTAAGTTCAAATCTAAACACTTTAAAACATATGAGTTTTACAACAACTAAAACTTCCAAATATGATATAAAAGTACAGCCAAACGAAGCTTATCTCTCAACAATAGAATCAACTTTAGTAGTTTTGGAGTTGTTAAATAAACATGAAATTGAAGATGTAAAAGAAGAGGAACTTAAAGGTTTTTTAACACCATTTTTTAAAATGATAGAGTACCAAAAAGAACTCATAGCAAATCCACAAAGCCATGCCGTTCGTTTTAAGCGACATGGTTTGAAATAAGTTACTTATTAAACATTATCGAGCCAAGTCGAATCATATTTGAACCACACTCAATGGCAAGTTCAAAATCGCCACTCATTCCCATAGAACAGATAGTTGCATTTGGAAGTTGTTTGTAGATTTTATAAGTAGTATCAAAACTTTTTTTGATAATCTCTTTATCCTCTGTATGTGCACCAATGCTCATCACACCTTTGAGCTTTATATTTGGACATTTGTTTGTGATTTGAGTATAAATTTCTATTGCATTTTGGGGAAGTAAACCATGTTTGGATTTTTCTCGTGCAGAGTTGATTTGTACTAAACAATCAAGTGTCATATCTTTTGCTACGAGTTTTTTTTGTAACTCTAAAGCGAGTTCTAAAGAGTCAAGGGCATGAAAGAGAGTAGGGTTAATGTCGAGAAGATTGTTAATCTTGTTTTTTTGTAAGTTACCGATAAAGTGCCACTCTATTGGAAGTTCTTCAAGCTCTTGTGATTTTGTTTTAAGGTCTTGCACCTTGTTCTCACCAAAAGCACGTTGACCTATCTCATAAAGAGCTTCAATCTCTTTTGATGTGGAATATTTGCTCACGGCTACTGTTTTTACTATATGATAATCACTCACACTAAGACGAGCATATTCGACACGTCTTACAACATCATCTATGTATAATTTATATTCTTCTTTTGTCATTTTTATCCTAGGAGGTTGTCTTATTTATAAACAATATTATAGCCATCTTGACTTGAGTTATCTTAAAAGTATATTAAAGTATGTACATTACCTTTAGAAATTATGGATATTTTTTTAATATTGTAGTATAGTGTAGGTGAAACACAATATTTAGATACTAAGAGTTAAGATAACAAAAAGAGACAATAAAGGTGTGATGATAGAAAAATTATTAGTAATATTACTTTTATTTACACAACTTTTGGGAGGTCAGAAAATGAGTATTTATAATATGAAAGCAAAAGACATAGATGGACAAGTGATAAAATTAGATAAATATAAAGGTCGTGTTATGCTAGTTGTAAATGTAGCTAGTAAATGCGGTTATACAAGTCAATATGAAGGATTACAGAGACTTCATACTAAGTATAGTTCTAAAGGTTTGAGTATATTAGGTTTTCCATGTAATCAGTTTCTATATCAAGAACCAGGAACAGAAGAAGATATAAAAAACTTTTGTGTGAGTAATTTTGGAGTTTCATTTGATATGTTTTCCAAAATAAATGTAAATGGAAGAAATGCACATCCTCTTTTTAAGTATTTAAAAAAGAATGCTGGTGGGTTTATAACCAACGGAATCAAATGGAATTTTACAAAGTTTTTAATCAATAGAGAAGGAGTAGTCCTTAAACGATATGCTCCATCTACGAGACCAGATCAAATGGAAAGTGACATTAAAGCACTATTATAGAAATGTTATATCTTCGACTCTGTAGTTATTGAATTTACTCTTCATCTTTACAGCCAGCTTCGTTGATGGTTTTATAAAAGTAGCCAAGACCAATGAACATTACTGTGGTTCCAATAAGAAGATAAAAAGCTGATATCATTTTTGAATAATCATCAAGTGCTATTTTGAAAACAACCATAAGGGTTTCGATTGAAAGAGCAATAATAATAGAAATCAAAAACTTTCCTAGTACTTTATACTGTTTATCTTCAGAATGATGAAAAGATTGGAAAACTACTTCATGCTCAAAAATTTGTTTTGCAAGATCATAAATGGCGAGTCCAAGGGTAATAGCAATAATCGATTTAAATATATCGTGAAGGAAATTAGCTTCGTGAAGAGTGAACATTAGTGCAAAAAATACATAGCCTCCATACACTATAAGCGCAATTGCCACTAGTGCAAGGAGTGTTGAACCTAAAAAATAAACAGAACGTTTGATTTTGTCATGAGTTCCATTAAATTCAATTAAACTGAGCTCTTCAAGTAATAGCACAAGATTAATGTCAAATACATATAATATTTCACCAATTTTACGTACTACAGAAATACTTGCTTTTCCAGTTCTATAATGAATATAGGGATTGGAAATAAAAATTCCTTCATCATTAAAATTTAGTTTTGCAAAATAGTGGCTTTTATCACTTCCTATATGTGTTTCATCCCGCTCTTTTTTGCAGATGATTGGAGTTGTCTGATGGAATGACTCATTTACACCGTAAATCAGTTGTATATATCGGTACTTACGAAAAATGGAATCAGCATTTGCTATGTAATCTTGATGAATACTTTGCATAAGTGAAGATATAAAATTATCAACAGATAATTTATGGTTTCTATAAATATTGATAACTGTTTTCATTTAAACTTTCCATTTACTTGAGTAATTAACCGACTAAGCGTGTTATATCATTAAAGAGACCAAGTCCCATAAGTCCAAAGAGAATAACCCATCCACCAATGGTTAAGTTAATTACCATTTGTTCACTAGCTTCTCTACGAAAAATAAGTTCATAAAGATTAAACATAATGTGTCCGCCATCAAGTGCAGGAATAGGAAGTAGATTTAAAACTCCAAGGTTAACACTGATAAGTGCTGCAAAAAACAAAACACTCATCCAGCCAGCAGCCGTTGCATCAGATGTGATTTTAACTATGCTGATAACTCCACCTAAATCTTTAGCAGGTACTTCACCTAAAATGAGCTTTTTAACACCAGTAAATATCATAGTAGAAGCAAATATAGTTTGCTCAGTCGCATAAGCAAATGTTTCATAAAATCCAAGTTCAAGTTGATGAGTAATTCCCGCACTGCTTATACCAATCATTTTTCGTTCTATTTGTTCTCCGAACACATTTGTAGACATTTGTAGTTTTGGAGTAAGAGTTTTTTCTTCTAAAAAGCCATTGCGTTTGATAGTAAGAGAAAGAGTTCCGTTTGAAGTGGATATAGCCTTTGCCATATCTTTCCATGATTCAATTGCTAAACCGTTAATAGCTGTTACAGTGTCATTTGACTCAAGACCCGCTATAAACGCAGGAGAGTCTTTTGTAACTGTGCCAATGACCGGAGATAAAACATTTGGAGAACCAAGAGCTATGAAAAAGTAAAGCACAAAGGCAAGCACAAAGTTTGCAGCAGGACCAGCTAAAAGAATAAGTATCTTTTGTGTGGGTGTTTTTGTGTTGTAACTATCTGCATCGTAACTTTTTTTACTTGGGTCACTATCATCTTGACCTTTCATCTTCACATAACCACCAAGTGGGATAGCTGAGATGCTCCACTGTGTATTGAACTTATGAAATGAGAAAAGTTTTTTACCAAAACCTATGCTAAAAACTTCGACATAAACACCCACCGCACGTGCCATAAGATAATGCCCTAGCTCGTGAAAAAAGATGAGTCCAGAGAGAACCAAAAGTGAGACAAACCAACTCATTAGATTTTATCCTTTAAAAGCGCCTTACGAAATCCCCAAAGGTATTCGCCACCAGAGTAAACTGTTAAAAATGTTGCAAACCATAAAAGTTCAGCTCCAAATTGCCAGTGCATAAGTAAAAAGCCAATAGCTATCATTTGTGCAACTGTTTTTATTTTTCCAGCCATTGATGCAGCGACATTAACACCTTCGCTGACAGCGATAGTTCTGATACCTGTAATAAAAAGTTCACGAACAATGATGATGTATATAGCCCAAACAGAAGCTTCCCCAATCATCATAAGACCAAGAAATGCAGCTAAAGTAAGCATCTTGTCAGCAAGTGGGTCTAAAATAGCTCCAAGCATAGTTGCTTGGTTCCACTCTCTTGCGATAAAACCATCAAAAAAGTCAGTTGCACTAGCAAGAACAAAAAGAAGTGATGCCACATAGTAGTTCCAAGTAATGTCAAAACCATTGTCAGTAAATAGTTCTGGGTTTAAAATAACCCAAAACATAAGTGGTGCAAGTAAAATACGAAGAGATGCTAAAGCATTAGGTAGGTTTAACAATAAAGTTCCTTGATAGTTACACTTTTAAAGTGCTTGACCATACACCATGTAAGTTACAACCAGCTGTAGCTGTTAAGTTTTTTACACCATCGAGTTTTACACTGAATGAAGTCGCTCCTCGAGAAATCTCTGCCATAAGTTCACTTATACCAACAAGCTTGTCATCAGCATGAAGTTTGATAAAATCAATCCAGTGTGCTGATGTACTTGGGTGAATGATAGCACCTTGACCAACTGTAATATTGATTTGAGTATAACCGTTTGCATCTTTTTTACCAAGAGTAATTTGCGGAGTATGTTTTAACTCTGCTTTTGTAGGATGTTTAGGATCTTTTATACTCATTTGATTACGATTTTTGTTCTCTTGTGTAGTATGACATTTTTTAGTATTGCATACTTCCCCTTTGATGGGACATGCTTCAGCACTTACAGCAACACCAAGTGCAGCTAAAGTTGATAATTTGATTGCATCTCTTCTATTCATTTTCTTTTCCTTTTTAGCTTATGCTAAGTAGCCGTACATACTTGAACGACCAAATTTTTGTGCAAGCATTGGAGCTGTTGCACCTCTTTGATTAGCGATATTTTTATTCGCACCATTATCTACTAAAAGCTTGCAAAGTGCTGGTTTGTCATCCATGATAGATTCCATAAGTGGAGTCCAGCCTACACCATCAACTCTATCTATGTCTGCACCTTTTTTGAGTAAAAGTTCAACCATAGCCGTTTCTTCACGGCGGATGGTGATATGAAGTAGAGTCCAACCATAATTATTTTGCACATTAATGTCTTTAAGTTCATCTACAATAGCTGTAAAGAGTTTTATATCACTTTTATAAACTACTTTTTCTATGGCTTCAAAAAGGTCTTTAAACTCCTCTCCATAAGTATTAATAGCATCTTGTAGTTCTTGTGATAATGAATCAATTGTTTGCATCTTTGTCCTTTATTATTTTATTTGATATTATACACTCTTAAATTTAATCAATAAATAATTAGTCGTTTTTTGAGTAACACAATTCAGATACATTTGCTATAATAGCTATATGAAAATAGTAATTCTTGACGATTCACTAACTATACAGATGTTTATAGAATCTTATCTTGAAGAATTAGGGGTGCAAGAAAATGAAGTATTTAGTTTTAAGAGTGGAATTGAAGCACTGAAGTTTATAAAAAGTCAAGGTGCAGACATTGTTTTTAGTGATATCAATATGCCAATAATGAGTGGGTATGATTTTGCCAGAGAACTTTTTATAATGAAGCCTAGTTTGAAAAGTTCATTTTTTGCAATAAGTGGTGATGAAAGTCGTGAAAGTTACATGAAGATGAAACTTAATGGTGCAAAGCGATTTATTAAAAAGCCGATAAATATAGAACACTTTAATCATTTTGTCGCCCCAGAGATTCTAAAGCGACGGATGCTAGAACATACTTTCTATTGAAAAGAAGTTGCTCCATCTACTACAATCACCTGACCTGTAAGCCAAGAAGCACCCTCAGAACATAAGAATGAACAAGCTCCAGTTAAGTCTGTTGCATCACCCATACGGCTAAGAGGAGAGCGTTTTACAACTTCTGCTTTTACCTCTTCGTAGTTAGGGAAAGCTTTGAGTGCATCTGTGTCGATTGGACCACCACTCACTGCATTTACACGGATTTTCATCTCGCCTAGTTCTGCGGCTGCATATTTAACCATTGTCTCAACTGCCGCTTTGTTTGTTCCATGACCTGCATAGTTTGGAGTGTACACAAGGTTACCAGTAGAACTCATAGAGATGATGCTACCCCCACCAGTTTTTTCCATTCGTTTTGCTGCTTCTTGTGCACCAACAACAAACGCTTCAACAGTTGCTGTGTAGATGTTGCCAAGACCTTTAGGTTTTAAACGCATAAATGGAGCAAATCCACCAACAACTGCACGACCAGAGATTATTGCATTAGAGATAAAAAAGTCAAGTCTATCAAAGTCTTCATCAAACTCTTTGTAAACATCTTTATATGTTAATGGTTCTAAGATATTGAGTTTGTAAGCACGAGATTTGATACCATATTTTGACTCAATATCAGTGACGATTTCATTTGCTGTATCTGCACTTGAAGCATATGTAAATGCAACATTACATCCTTGTGATGCAAACTTATAAACGATTGCTTTACCGATACCACGTGTTCCACCACTTACAAAAAGTGTTTTACCTTTAAAATCTTCCATTGTTTATAATCCTTTTATGTCGTAATTTTTCATAACTTCTTCGATAAGTTTCATGTTAGCTGCACTTGGAGCCAGAAGAGGAAGTCTGTACTCTAAAGTGTCAATCAAACCAGCTATATACATAGCTGCTTTGATTGGAATAGGGTTGGCTTCACAGAACATAGCTGAGTTAAGTGGGTAAAGTTTGTCATTGATTGCTTTTGCTCCAGCAAAATCACCTGCTAATGCAAGACGAACTAATTCTGATTTTAAATCAGGCATTAAATTTCCTGTAACAGAAGTAATTCCTGCTCCACCATTAGCAAGTATTGGATAGTCAATAGCATCATCACCGGAGAAAACCTTTAATTCTGGTCTACGAGATAAAAGCTCAACAGTTCTCTCTAAGCTTCCAGTTGCTTCTTTTACACCGTAAATGTTTTTAATATCATCAAAAAGTCTGATAGTAGTATCTGCTGAAATATCCACACCAGTACGACCTGGCACATTATAAAGCATAACTGGAAGTTCAGGTACAGCTTGGGCAATGGCTTTATAGTGTTGATAGAGTCCTTCTTGAGAAGGTTTGTTGTAGTAAGGGCTTACAGAAAAGATAGCATCAACACCAGCATGTTGTGCATGTTTTGCAATCTCTATAGCTTCATGTGTTGCATTTGAACCAGCACCAGCTAAAACTTTAGTACCTGTTCCCCTGCAAACTTCAACAGCTATTTCTATACAGCGTTTATGCTCATCATGAGTGAGAGTAGCACTCTCACCAGTTGTTCCAACAGGACATACAGCATCCATTCCATTGTTGATTTGGCGTTGTATAAGAGCCCCATAAGTTTGCTCATCTAATTTTCCATTTCTAAATGGAGTGATAAGTGCGGTTGAAGAACCAGTTACTAAATTCATTGCGTTTACCCTTTAAAAATAATAGGAAATTATAGCTAAAAAGTATTAAATACTTAACATTTGCAAAGAATGTTTAACTGCTTTATCAAAAGTATTAAGTATGTTTTCTTCACCAATTAGGTTAGCGATATGATGTTCTTTCAAATCTTTCATAACATATTTGTTCACACCAGAGAGAACAATAATTACATTCTGTTTTTGTAAGTCTTCTATCATAGCTTGGAGATTTTTAAGTCCAGTAGAATCAACAAAAGGAACATGTCTCATACGAATAATTATAATTTTACTATAATAGCCTATCTCTTTGATAGTTGTTGCATACTGTTTAGCAGAACCAAAGAAGAGAGGACCACTGATTTCATAAGTTGCTATTTCTTGTGGAAGCTCAGAATAATCATCAATTGTATCACTATCTATCTCGCTTTGAAGATCTTGATTTGTTCCTAAGTCAGCCATACGTTTCATAAACAGTAAAGAAGATAAAACAACACCCACTTCAATAGCAACAGTTAAATCAACAAAAATAGTCAAGAAAAATGTAGTAAGTAAAACGGAAATATCAAAAGGTGAATCATGTAAAATCGCACGAAATGAACGCCACTCACTCATGTTATATGAAACTATAATGAGAATCCCTGCTAAAACAGACATAGGAATAAGTTTGGCATATTGTGCAAAGATTAACATGATAAGAAGTAAAGTAATAGCATGAACCATCCCAGCGACAGGAGTCCTTCCCCCATTTTTTACATTTGTAGCAGTTCTAGCAATAGCTCCAGTTGCAGGAATACCTCCAAAAAAAGGTGTAACAATGTTTGCTATGCCTTGTCCTATTAGTTCTGTGTTTGAACGGTGGTTTGCACTAATCATACCATCTGAAACAACAGCGGAGAGCAAAGATTCAATGCTGCCTAATAGAGCAATTGTAAATGCAGGAGCAATATACATAGTAAGATTACTCCAATCAACATTAGGCATAGAAAAATTAATAGTATTTGGAATTGAGCCAAAAAAAGATTCTATGGTATGTACTGGTAAGTCTAATAGTTTGACCATTAGAGTCATAGTAATAATCGCTATAAAGGAACCTGGAATTTTTTTAAAGATTTTCTCACTATAAAGAGTGAGAAGGATAGTTAATAAAGTAATCCCTAATGCATAATAATTTATACTGTTGAGGTGTGTAAAGTAAACAATCCATTTCTCAATAAACTCAGAGGGAAGTTTATCTATGTTTAAACCTAAGGCATCTTTGACTTGTGTAGAAAAAATGACAACAGCGATAGCACTTGTAAAGCCAACAATCAATGGATATGGAAAATACTTAATAAGTGCACCCATTTGTAAAAGGCCAAAGAATATAAGAATAATACCTGACATAATTGTAGAAATGATAAGTCCATCGATGCCATATTGTTGTACAAGTCCAAAAACAATAATAACAAAAGCACCAGTTGGTCCACCAATCTGAACACGACTACCACCAAAAAGTGATATAAGAAAACCTGCAATGACAGCTGTAATAAGACCTTTTTCGGGTGAGACACCAGAGGCAACTGCAAAAGCAATTGCCAAAGGTAGAGCAACAATACCTACAACAATACCAGCAAAAACATCTGCAATGAGTTGTTCTTTTGTAAAACCCTCCCTAAGGAGTGTGAAAAATTTTGGTTTGAAAGTATTGGTCATATTATTTTACAGGTTTTTTTAAAATCACCGTTGTTGATTTGTCAAAATTAAAGTACTTTTGTGCAGCTTTTAAAACCTTTTTTGCAGTTACTTTTTTAACATCGTCTTCATAAGTCATAAGTGGGTTAATATCGCCACGAACTAAGTAGCTTCCATAAAGATTAGCAACTGATGTTGAACTCTCTAAAGAGTGGATAAAGTCTGCTTTTGTGTTGATTTTTACTTTATCAAGTTCGGCTTTTGTGACTTCAGCCGTTTTCATTTTTTCGATTTCTTTAATAAGTTCAATTTCTACGTCACTTGCTTTAATACCAGGGTTACAGTTAGCTATAAAGATGAAAAGTCCAGGGTCTGTATTTTCCATATTGTATGCATACACACTGTTAACAAGCTGTTTCTTGTCTATAAGTTCTTTATAGAGTCTTGAGCTTTTTCCAGAGTATAAAATCTCACTCATAACACTTAATGTTATTTGGTCTTTATGTTGAAAGTTTGGAATGTGAAAAGAGATAGTAAGCATTTCTACTTCACTCTCTTTATGTACGATAACTCGTTTTGCACCATTTTGTTCAGGTTCTACAAACTTTACTTTTGGGATTTTCCCATTGTTCTTTATCATTCCAAATGCAGCCTTGGCTTTTTTAAAAACTTCTTTTGGTTCTACATCGCCTGTTACTATTAAAATAGCATTATTTGGTTGATAGTAAGTTGCATGAAACTCCTTAATATCTTTAATTTCCCAAGTTAGTATATCATTCATAAAGCCTATTGGAGTCCAGTGGTATGGATGGTAAATGTAGGCATTGTTAAACATTTTAAAGTATAACAATCCCATAGGATTATTATCCGTTCTCCATCGTCTCTCTTCAGTTACAACATCGCGTTCAGGTTGAAACTCTTTATCTTTGAGACTAAGGTTTTGCATAAGCTCTGCATAGAGGTCGATAGAAGTCTTTAAGTTGTCCGTACTTGACTTGATGAAGTAGTGAGTGTAATCAAAGCTTGTTGATGCATTGTTAACACCGCCAATGCTTTTTACTTCTTTGTCAAATTCACCAGCTTTAAGGTTTTTACTTGATTTAAAGTTCATATGCTCAAGCATGTGAGCTATACCTGTTTTACCCATTACTTCGTTGCGACTTCCAACCTTGTAAAATATGTCGGTACTAATGACATTTGTAGAGTTTTTGAGTGGAATAACTACGATTTGTAGTCCATTTTTAAGTGTTTTTGTTTCATATGTTGGTAGTGATGATGCCATGAGAGTTCCTAGTATAAGTAAAGTTGTTAAGATAAATTTCATTATTTTCTATCGCTTCCGATTGCTTGGGTGATATTTGTATAACCATCAGCTTTTATGAGTTTTATAAGTTCTTTGTTGATGTTCATAATCATATCAGGACCATGAAAAACAAGTCCGCTATAAATCTGAACTAAAGATGCACCAGCTTTGATGCGTTTGTATGCTTCTTGTGCAGAATCAATGCCACCTACTGAAATAAGTGTAGTTTTACCATAAAGTTCAGCTGCAATAGCATCAAAGATTTTAAAACTTTTTTCTTTTAAAACTGCACCGCTAAGACCACCTATATTTTCTGGATTTTTAACTAAAGAATAATCAATAGTGGTGTTTGTAGCGATGATACCATCAGCACCTTTTTCTACTGCCATTTTTGTAAGTGCTACTGCATCTTTTATTTCCATGTCTGGTGCTATCTTTAGTAAAATAGGCTTATCAGTTAGTTTCTTTGCCTGTGAAAAAAGCTCTGAGATAAACTCTTCATTTTGTAAATCACGAAGTCCGGGAGTGTTTGGTGAAGAGATATTTATAACAAAGTAATCACCAAGACCTTTAAACGATTTTATAAGGTGAATATAGTCGTTTATAGCTTCTTTTTCAGGTGTAGTTTTGTTTTTTCCGATGTTTATCCCAATAGGAGTAGAAAATGGAAATCTTTTTTGGATGCGTTTAACAGCCTTATATGCTCCATCATTGTTAAAACCCATTGCGTTTTGGATACTCTCCTCTTTTATGTGACGAAACATTCTAGGTTTAGGATTTCCAGCTTGTGGACGAGGTGTAACTGTGCCTATCTCTGTAAAACCAAATCCAAGAAGTTGAATCCCTCGTATCATAGTTGCATTTTTATCAAAACCTGCACCAATACCTATAGGATTTAAAAACTTACGACCAAAAAGCTCTTGTTTTAAAACATCATCAGTGATAAAATGAGATGCTAAAAAAGAGTTAAAAGGGATTTGACAGATGTTAGGTAAACGCAACACACACTCTGCAAGAAAATGAGCAGTTTCAGGTTGAAGTTTAAAAAGTAAAGGTTTGATGGCTTTGTAGTTTATCATTTTGTAGTCTGAGCCTAGTGGGAAAATTTAGGAAATTGTACTACAATAATGCTAACAAACGTCTAAAAGAATAGGAGAGAAAAAATGAGTAAAGTTTTAGTACCATTAGCAAAGGGTTTTGAGGAGATAGAGGCTGTAAGTATTATAGATATTTTACGACGAGCAGAGATTAATGTTATGGTAGCATCTTTGAATGAAACTGTTTTGGTGCAAGGTGCAAATGGCATAAGGATTCAAACTGATTTTCAAGTAAAAGATGTGAGTGTAAATGAACTAGATATGATTGCTCTGCCTGGTGGATGGGATGGAACTTATGCACTCTCAGATGATGAAAATGTGCAGAGACTTTTAAAAGAGATGGATGCTAAGGGTAAAAATATTGCTGCTATTTGTGCAGCTCCTTATGCTCTAAATATAGCAGGAGTATTAAAAGATAAATACACTTGTTATCCATCAGTTGAAGATGAAATAAAGAGAGAGGGATATCAAGGTGACACTGCGATGGTTGTCGAAGATGCAAATATTATGACATCTCGTGGACCTGCAACGGCTATTTGTTTTGCTTTAGAGATAGTGAAAAAGTTAAAAGGTGAAGAGATATATAATACTGTGAAATCGGGTGTTTTAGCTACTTATTGTAAGTAGTGAGGAGATTTTTAAAATCATTTAGAGGGATAGGTTTGGATGTAAGGTAACCTTGAGAGTAAGTACAACCAAGGTTTTGTAAAAACTCTAGTTGCTCTTGCGTTTCAACTCCCTCTGCAATGGTTTGCATCTGTAACTGTTGTGCGATGGAGATAATCATTTTTATAAGGGAAGTGTCATTATTATTTTTTAAAATATTCATAGTGAAACTTCTATCGATTTTTAAAAAATCAAAGTGCAGATTTTTAAGATAAGAGAGCGATGAATAACCTGTTCCAAAGTCATCCAAAGATGTTTCAAAACCAATAGTATGTAGTTCTTTCATCTGTGCTTGTAAATGTTCGATATTGTCAACAAAAGAGGACTCTGTTATCTCAAGTTTAAAGGCCTTCGCATCAACTTGGTGGATAATGAGTAGTCCTTTGAGTTCTTCTACAAAAGAAAGCATAGTAAAATGATTGGCACTAATGTTGATTGCAATATTTTCTATCTGGTGTTGCATCGTTTTATAATCATTCATGACTTGGTTTAGTACCCATTTTCCTATTTTAAGAATAAGGTCAGTTCCCTCCGCTAAGGGAATAAAACTATCAGGATAAATAAGACCTTTTCTTGGATGATTCCATCTAATGAGTGCTTCACAAGAAGTTATAGTATTGCTTTTTATTTCAACTATAGGCTGATAATACATTTCAAATTCGTTATTAACAAGAGCAAGAGAAATTTCATTGATAAATGTCAGTTTTTCTTGCATCTCTTCACTCATGTATTGTTGAAAAAATGATGTTTTATTTTTTCCCTCTTGTTTTGATTTATACATGGCAATATCTGCATTTTTGATAATTTTATTAATATCAGTTTTTTTATGATCAATAATTTTTATACCAATACTAATGGTAATATGAAGTGAGTTATTGTCAATATTCATTACTTGGGATGCTTGTTTATGGAGTTTTGTTGCAATCTTTCGTGAGAGGTTGATAGCATTTATTTTGTTTTTATCTAAATTTGAGAGAATGATGACAAACTCATCCCCACCTAAGCGAGCGAAAGTATCTTCTTCTCGTATTATGGTAGTGATATTCTGGGCAAAACTTTTGAGTACTTCATCCCCTATATGGTGTCCAAGAGAGTCGTTTATAAGTTTAAAATCATCTATGTCGATGAAGATTAGAGCTGCATTTGTTTGATGGCGCTTAATTTTTATCATCTCTTCTTGGAGTCGATTGTAAAACATATGTCGATTGGCTAAACCTGTTACAGTATCAAAGTGTGCTTGATGATAAATCTCTTGTCGTGAGACTATAAGATTTAAAATATTGTCATAAAATTTTTTAGAAAATAGTAATAGTAATATTAAAAAGAAATACATTAAAATTGCTATTAATGTTGAAAGTTGCTCATTTTGTAAGAGCATAGCTGTTGCAAATGGAAATATTAAAATGATTAAATAAACCCTCAGAAGAGTTTGATAAAAAGAGAGAGTCATAGCTGCACCAGCAGAGAGACCTGCCACAACCATAGCTAAAAATGCTTGATGAAAAGATAAATCGTTGGGCATTACATATAAAATCCCACCAGAAACACTTAAGACAATAAACATACTCATATATTTAAATCTCTTGGCTAATTGCTCAATTGCAAGAGTGGCTTTTTTTTGTGTAAATTTATAAGTATCGTAACTTCGCATAAACAGGAATATAGTAATAGTGGTAACCCAAGTTATGAGAAAAGAGAGTTCTATTTTCTCATAGAATGCTATAGATATAAAAATAACATTTATAAGCAGACCTAAAGATGAAGATATAGATTTTGAACTTATCTCTTCATATAAGACTTTATTTATATCAAAATTAGCTTGCTCTGAACTTTTTTTCATCGTTTATTGTACTAGGCTTTTAATTACTTACCAAAAACTTGTTTTAAAAGTGAGCTTGTTTGAGCAACGGGATTTTCTCTAATCTGTGTCTCTTTTGAAGCTATCATTGTAAAAAGACCATCAAGGGCTTTTTGAGTTACATAATCATCAATATTTGTATCTGAAGCACTTGGAATGTACTCATCTGCACCAAAATTTTTTGCCATTGACATAACACCTGAACTCTCAACCATCCCTTTTACATTATTTTTATAAAAATCGTTTACTGTGTCATAGTACGATGCAACATTGTTATCTTTCATACTCTCTTGTACTATCGGTTTGATGGCATTTTTCAAAGAGTCATTAGAAGTGCTTTTAAAGTAGTCAGTAGCTGCATTATCGCCACCTGCTAAAATCTTTTTGGCATCATCAAGACTCATGTTTTTAATAGCATCAGCAAATATAACAGCTGTTTTTGGTGCTGCTTTTACAGCGGCATTGTTCATAGAGAGTATAAGGTTATCCGCCATCTTTGCACCACCCGCTTTTCTGATAAGTGATTCTGCTTTAGCAAGATTATCAGGAAGAGGGATTTTTACAGCACTGTTGTTAAGATAACCTCCATTTTTAGAAAGCTCCTTTACAGCAAAAGAGACACCACTACTAAGTGCTTCTTTAAGTCCACTTGCAACGGTACTATTACTTAAACTAGAAACTGTTGTCTTTTTTGTCGCTTGTGTAGTTTTGGCACTTTTAGTACTGTTTTCTTGAAGTACTTGTGAAGCTGCACCAAGTGCTGCACCAAAGTCAAAAGCTTGGGATAAAGATGCTACTAAAAGAGTAGCACTAACGAGATATTTTTTTTTCATAGTAAGACCTAAAAAGAAGATTTTTAGTAGTCTAACATAAATTTAAATAATATCTACGTAACAACTCTTTGAAACACAAGATTTTTCAAGCTTTTAGCCTCATCTGCACTCGCAAACTCTTCTAAGTTTTTAAGTCTTTTTATATACTGAAAGCTTGGTGCCCACTCTTTTATAAGGTCAATGATAAAATCACTTTCTAAGGTGGGTGAATTTAAACAGCTAAGAAGCAAACAATCTTCACTAGCAATTTGAGGTAATTTCTTTATAATCTTCTCATAATCTTTAGTTGCCTCAAAACTTCCCTTTTGAAAACTTGGCGGGTCTATAATAATCATGTCGTAAGGACCCTTGCGTTTGAGGGAAGAGAAGGACTTTAAAATGTTATATGACAAGTAACTTGTTCCTCTAGGGTCAAGTCCATTTAAAGAGTGGTTTGCCATGCCTGTTTTTAAAGCACCCTTACTCATATCTACATTGACAACCTCATATGCTCCACCCATCTTTGCTACAAGAGAAAAAGCACAAGTGTAAGAAAAGAGGTTTAACACTCTTTTATCTTTGGCATTTTCTCTTACAAATTCACGACCTTTTTTCATGTCTGGGAAGTAGCCACTGTTTTTGTTTGAGAGCAAGTTGAGTTTGATTTTTACGCCGTTTTCCAAGATGTATAAATCATCTTGTAACTCACCAAGTAAAATCTCACTCGGACTTCCTTTCAAGTATCTTCTTTGCACAAGAAGCGTTTTATATCTTGACTGTTTTGTAAATACAAGAAGCATCTCTAAAAGTTCCTTTTCATTCTCTTCTTCAAAATAAAGTGCAACACTTAAAATGTCGTTTATACTATCAACAGTCAAATGCTTCCAACCCTCATAAAGCCCACCACGACCATGAAAAAGTCTTTTAAACTCTTCCGTTGCATTTTTACTAGATGCTTCTAAATGCACTTGAATATCAGAAATCTGCATTAAACTTTTTCCCAAAAAGTTCCAGCGGGAGTGTCCATGAGGCTAACTCCCAATGCGAGAATTTCATCTCTTAGTCTATCCGATTCTTCAAAGTTTTTCTCATTTTTTGCCTTATCGCGTTTAGCTATAAGAGTCGCTATTTTCTCTTTAGTCTCTTCATTCATGCCAAACTGAAAATACTCAAAAGGGTTTTTAACTCCAAAACCTAAAACAGTTTCAATGTAAGCGAGATTTGAAAGTGTCTCTCGTTTAAGAACTTTATGTTTACCAGCGGTGTCAAGTGTTTCATTCGCATTGGAAATCATCTCATCTATGAGTGCAAGAGCAGTTGAGATATTTAAATCATCACTTAAAGCTTCAAGCAGTTTAGTTTGAAACGCAGTCGTGTCATTGTTCACGGCAAGTCCAAACAGACGTTTTTTAAGTCTATAAACCTTGTCAAGGCGTTTTTTCGCAGTGGCTAAATCTTCGGTGTTGAAGTTAAAGTTTGAACGATAATGTGTACTTAAAAGATAAAAACGCAGCACTTCACCATCATACTCTTTGAGCGCGTCTTTTAAGAAAAAGCTATTGCCCAAAGATTTACTCATTTTTTCACCGTTGATATTTACAAAACCGTTGTGCATCCAGTAGGCGGAGAGTGCATGATTTGTAGAACATCTTGTTTGTGCGGCTTCATTCTCATGATGCGGAAAAAGTAGATCTGCTCCACCACCATGAATGTCTACAGCAAACGCAGTGTTAGGTTTAGCTAAGTGTTTTTCTATCATCGCGGAACACTCTAAGTGCCAGCCTGGACGACCTTTGCCAAAGGGAGACTCATATGTTAAAGTGTTGTCTTTGACAGATTTCCAAAGTGCAAAGTCCGCTGCGTTTTTCTTCAAACCAGAACTTTCAACTCGCTCTTTTCTTTCATCCTCTTCTTGTATGCGTTTAGACAGAGTGAGGTAGTCGTTATCGCTTGCAGTATCAAAGTAAACATCGCCATCAGAAGTAGGGTAAGCATGACCTTTATCTATGAGCTTTTGTACCATTTCAAACATGGCGTTAAGACTCTCTGTAGCTTTAGGTTCGATATCAGGACGACTCACTCCGATAGCTTCCATCTCTTTATGAAACGCAGCGGTATAAAAGTCTGTAATCTCTTTTATGTCCTTGCCTTGCTCAACTGCTTTTTTTATGATTTTATCGTCAATGTCTGTGATGTTTCTTGCATAAGTAACATCTAAACCATCTGTTTTTAGAACGCGAGTAAGGAGGTCAAAAACAAGTGCTGATTTTGCATGTCCAAGGTGGGCATCATCATAAACAGTTGGACCACATACATAAAGAGAAACTTTTCCCTCTTCTAGTGGTATAAACTCGCGTTTGGTTTTTTGTACTGAATCGTAAATTTGCATAATTTTAGTTTTCTCTCTTTTATAAATAACTTTTTATTTGTTCTATTGTATTCATACTATTTAGCCACTTATCATTCATAACAAAATCATTTTGAGTGCCAAGTATCATAGCTACGACCATGCCACGAGCGGAACTATCACCACCAGCTTTTGCATTTTTTGTCATAAGTGTTGTAAAGTTATCATTCAAACTTAAAAGATGAATAGCTCCAGCAAAACCACCATCAATCCCACAAGCGGGACCAAAATCTCTAATCGTCGTAAATGTATCGTCATTTTTTGAGTTTACACCATCTTCTATCCACTGTAAAAGAGTAGGGTATGAAGATTTTAGTTTCTCAATACTATTTTGTATATCTTGACTCTCACGACTTTCCCATAACAGTTCTGCAAAAAATAGAGCTGTTGTTTTTGCAAGTTGGGAGTTGTGAGTGATTTCTGTGAGCGGAGTTACATTTTTTAAAAACTCTTCTTTACTCTCTGAGATTAAAAGTAATGGTGCATACCGACCACAAATACTTAAGTCATTACTTGCAGAATCCATAGCTTCTAAAGCATTACGAGTAGCACCATCAATGTAGCCATTATAGTTACTCATTTTTTCTGACCAAAATTTGTAAAAATCTTCTTTGTTAAAACTTTTGTTTTTACTTATGTACTCTAAAAGAAAAAGAGTTTGATCACCATAATGAGTAAAATCACCCGCTTTTTTATCTTTATGCCACATCGCTTGAGCATCATTTAAACTCTCCCAGTTAATAGGTAGATTTTTAAGTTGCTCTTCATCATATATCCAGTGAGAACCAAGAAGATAAGCATCGGCACTAAGAGAAGCAAGGATTGCGTTTTGAGTGTTTGTGTTCATTAATATCCTTAAGAGACGAGTGTAATTGTGTAGTTATGAATATACAACAAAAGGAGAGTAAAAATCACAATCCCGATTATTAAATATAGACTATTTTTAGAGCGAAGTATAGCAAAAAAGTTACTCACACCAAAGGTGCGAACAGTAAAGAAAAAGCTGATAAACCCACCAATAGTACTTGCTAATGCCAAACCTGCAACACCAAAAGGAGTTATAAAAAGAAGAGCAAAGGTAATGTAAGCTACTAAAGAGATAGTGGCTATCTTAGCGGCTTGCATCTGCATCTCTTTTGCATACAGCCAAAGAACGAATAGTTTTTGCAGTCCAAAAGGGAGTAAGCCAATCATATACATTTGAAGCACTGCTGTTGTGTTGTATGTGTCTGTAGTATCAAAAGCACCTCTTTGAAACAAAAGCCAAGTGATTTCTTGAGAAAGGATGATGCCCCCGATGGTACTAGCTGAGAGAACAAAGGTTAAAAACCAGAAAGCTTTTGTTAAGTTTTCTCTTGCTTGTGCTTCATCGTTTTTTTTTAGATATCTTGCAACTTTAGGAAAAAGTGCTATAGAAGTAGCGATGGCAAAAAGAGCAAGCGGGAGTTGAAAAATCCGGTTTGCATAGTAAAGATAAGAGATACTTCCTGTGACTAAAAAGGAAGCTAAAAATGTATCTAAAAATGCACTTACTTGTGCAGTAGAGTTCCCCCACATAGCAGGAAAGAAGTTGTTACGAAATTTTTTCGTGTCGTGACTAATAGTTTTGCTTTTAACTCTTAAGTATTTAAACCCACCAACAAGCAGTTTCATAAGACCGAGATTATAGATGGCTATAATGTGGACTATTAACTGCAAGACCCCACCAATGACAACTCCAAAACTAAGATAATAAACGATGTCCGCTTCTGCCTTGTCATGACTTAAAAGAAGCACTCCAATGAGAGAAATATTAAGTAAAGCCGTACTAAACGCAGTCGTAGCAAAGTGATGCTTATACTGTAATATCCCACTTAAAAACGTCATAGCAAAGATAAGTGGTAAATACCAAAAGTTTATGGCAACGAAGGGAGCAGCTATTTCTATGGTTTGGGCATCAAAACCAACGGCAATGGCCTTTGTAAAAAGAGCGGGGAGTAAGTTTACAAGCAGGGTTATCAGTAAAATAATAGAGACAAAAACTAAAAAAATATTTATACTAAAAACTGCTTTGTGTTTTGTTCGTGCAAATGCAGGGATGAAGACTTGAGTAAAAGCACCCTCTGCAAAGATTCGACGAAAAAGATTTGGAAGCTTAAATGCGATGAAAAATATATCACTATAAACATTTGCACCAAGTGCTGAAGCTGTAAGTAAATCTCTAATGAAACCCAAAATACGTGAGATTAAAATTCCGAAACTATTAGTAAATATGGCTTTAAACATGGGCTTCTTTTGTGATGTAATATTAACTTACATGATATTAACAAAACTATCTGTAAAAACAGGTTAATATCACCGCCTTGCTATTCACTTAATTGTTTATGTAGTGAATTTAAGTCACCTAATATATTAACATTACGAATTTTTCCATCTCGAATCTGAATAAATGATGCACCTGAATATGATATTCTCTTACCAGTTGGGGCATAATTAAATATTTTACCTTCATGTGTTCCTGAATATGTAATATACACTGCAACCATGTCGTTTTCATATACAGCTATCTCTACAGCATGGTAAAGATTTGGGAAAGCATCTGTAATCATTTTCGCATATTCTTTGAAGCCTTCAATCCCATTTGCTGTGATATCTAAAGAGCCACGAAAGCGAATATCTGCATCACAAAGTTTATTTGCTTTATCAAAATCCTTGTCATTCCACATTTGATAATAAGCATTAACTATTTCTTTATTTGTCATTATTATTTCCTAATCGTTCAACTGATTTTTATGTGGAAATTTTTCTATTGACATATATTCTGCATCTTCAAAATCATCATATTGATCATATTGATCATAGTCAATAGTGAATATTCTAGGATAACCTCTTTCTAAAAGTTCCTCATCAATAAAATCACTATTAAAGCCTTTTCTTTGGCAAAGTGTAATGATACTAGCAATATCTGCAGCATCAACACCAGCAAGTTCCATTTCAAACACTACATCAGAAACGTTCATTGTGTCCTCGATAAATATAATTATGTTATACATAAGTTTATTGTTTGAAAGAAGATATCAAACACAGCCAAATTAACCTGAAATATTTTACAATATTTCCTTTGACCCAATAGGCTTATAAATTAGATAAGTTTCCACTTGAGTCAGAAATTATACTCTATTTTTTAATAAATATATCCACGATATTATAGCTACTTTGTTTAAGAAATTTTTTAGCATGCTCTTATTACATAACTTAACATAATATTAACAAATATTTAGTTAAACTGTAGGCTAAAAATTAATTTATTATTTTAGTAGGTGGAAGATGGCACTATTTGGGTCAGAAAAAGATCAAGTTTTAAAATCAAATAAGATTCGCACCACTGTTGTTCGTACAAAAAATGTTGCAAAAGAGTTGCAAAAAATTGCTATGTCTTATGAAGTTTCTATAGAAACATTAGATTTTAACATTCTTGAAATACAAACTTACACAAGAAATAATGATGGGATAAAAGAGACAGAGTGGGAACTGTTACCAGCAGATGAATTGTATCAGCTGGATGAAGAACTTGCACTTTTAAATCCATTGTTCCAAATTAAACAAATGTATGAGATAGAAATTTTTTCAAAACCGGCAGAAGATATATATAAAGACTTTAAACTTGCTATCGGTGCAAATGCTACAAAATGCAAGATATATCTTAGTATTTTAGCAAATTCACAAGTAAAATATCATAAGCATTTTGAACAAGAGTTTGCAATATTATTACAAAAGAAAAAGTTACGAGCAGGTATCTTACTCAATGTATTTGATGAGATGATGCAAGATGTTATCTCAAAAATAACAGCACATATAAGAGTAGAACAAGAAGTCATATATAAAAAAAATGAAACGATTTTAATTGCACAAGGATATGAACCGACTCTTACTATAGATGATGCCTTGGTATTGCACTATGACAAAAAGCAAGATGTAGATGAAGCTGCTAAAGTTGATTATGCTTCTCGTGGATTTATCCAAGATGTGAAAAAAGGTGAACTGCTTATAGAATATATCAAAGCAAAAAAAGGAAAAGCAGGTCGAAATTGTCGTGGGGAATTTATACAGCCTACTGAACCTAAAATAAAAAATGAACCAACCTTTAATGTTAATGAAACAATAAAAGTTGTTGAAACAGAAATTTCTATACAATACATTGCAAATGAAAATGGATACATATCTTTAGAAAATAGTACTTATTTAATTAAAACAGATGTTGATATAGGGGAGATAAGCTTTAAAACTACAGGTTCTATCGTGACTGGAATAGACTCAGATGTTTCTATTAGTGTGGCTGAAAAAGATGTCTTAAAAGAAGCTATTGGCACGGGCATGGTTGTTGAGGTATCTGAAATTGATATAGATGGAAATGTTGGTCAAAATGCAAAAGTAACAGCACTAAAAGCAACTGTGGGAGGACAAACACATAAAACAGCTACAGTAACAGCAGACCAACTTGACATTAATGTACATAAAGGCCATGCATTTGGAAAAAATATTCATATCACTCGCCTTGAACATGGCGAAGTAAATGGTGATATTGTAGATATTACACAAGCTTTAGGTGGGGTAATACGAGCAAAAGAGATTACTATAGAAGTTTGTTCTTCTCATGTTCATGCAACAGCCTCAAGACGATTAGAAATTCAAAAGCTTTTAGGTAGTGAAAATATTTTCACTATAGATCCAGTACTTCAAAAAGAGGAACAAAAAGGGCTTAGTGACAATAACAAAGAGATTACAGAGTTAAAAAAAGAGATTAAAAACTTATTGCAAGAGTTAAAAAAATATACACAACTTATAAAAGAAGGAACATCATCGTTTATAGATGTAAAAAAAAGACTTGTTAATTATAAAAAGAAGGGAATTAAAATGCCAGCCTCTTTTGTAGCACAGTATAAACAGTTCCAAGATATGCAGACAAAATATAAAGAACTCCAAGAAGAACATATTATAAAAGAAGAAAAACTAACACTTCTCACTACTAAGACAGCTTCATTTCAAGATAATATTTTGGATGCTAGAATTATTAATAGAGATAGATGGATAGGATTTAATGAAATACGTTTTAATCTTATTAATCCAAAGATGGAGTTAGTCTATAAACCACAAGAAGGTTCGAGTGAGAAAATATTTGGAGTAGTGGAAATAGAAGAAGGTGAGTATGAAATTCAATCACTTAAAGAATAAAGAGGCATTGTAATGATAGTTGGACTCAAGGGAAATATTATCTATAAAGAACCAAGCTTTGTACACATAGATGTCAATGGTGTTGTATATGAAGTATTTATCTCTTTACAAACTTTTTCAGCAATAGAAAGTGAAAAAGTCTCTTTATTTACTACTCAAATTATCCGTGAAGATGCACAGCTTCTGTTTGGTTTTTTAGATATGAGTGAAAAGAAAATGTTTGCAAGGCTTATAAAAATAAATGGAGTAGGGCCTAAAGTTGCGATGGCAATATGCTCGACATACTCTCCAAATCAGTTCGCTACTGTTATTAACAATAAAGATATGAATGGTGTAAAAAAAGTTCCTGGCATTGGACCCAAGAGTGCAGGTAGAATTTTGGTTGAGCTTGTTGGTTTTGATGAAGAGTTATTAGCAACTTCAAGTAGTGAACCCTCATCCTCTTTGGCATTCTCACAGGCTACAGAAGCACTTGAAGCATTAGGATTTAAAAAAGACAAAATTGCAAAAGTGTTAAGTAGTTGCAATGCTCAAGATACAGCGGCTTTAGTGAAAGAAGCCTTAAAGTTGTTATAGATGATAACAGAAGGAAAAACCCTTTTTTTTAATGAGAGTGATGGTAATGGTATCATTATCACAGTTGCAAAAGAAAAAGTAAACTTTAGTGTAACAGAGTGGAATGATTATGATTTAATGCCAACTACGGGATTAGAAGTTATTTTTAATTTAGAAGGAAGTGATGCACTTAACATCGTTGCCAAGGAAAATTATACACAAGAGATAGACACTCCCCAACATGAAGAGGATATTGCAGACAGAGTAGAAGTAGAAGAAGAACTCAAAGAAGAACATGTAGCATTTGAAGATGAAGTGGAGATCAATGTTCTTGAAGATGAAGAAATTAAGGAAGTTCTAAAAGAAGAAAGACCAACGAGTATAACGAATAGTTTAAATCTATCAACTGCAATTGTAAACTACTTTAACATGATAAAAAAGAATATTGATAGTAGAAAATCATATAAAAAAGTTGATGGAAGGCTAGAGTATCTTTTAGTACGGCGTTTTTTATGGACAACATATAATAATTTAACAGATATAGATATTCAAATCATTACTCCTAAAATCAGAACTTTAGGGGAAGATTTAACAAAAATGAGTAATGTCTATGATGATTTTAGACGAAAAACGAAGTATCCTACTTTAGCATATGAGGAAGTGTTTTTATCTTCTCAAGCAGAGTATTTAAAAATACGTGAGGGTGCTGAAAAAATCATAGAAAAATTAACAAGACTGAAATATGATGAGAAGCAAATTGGTGGCATTCGAGAAGTTAAAAAAAAAGAGCTAGAAGAGAGTATTCAAACTGAACAGTTTACTGTTTTAGAGGGTGAATTAAAATCTTTAAATGGTACATATGTTGATGTAGTACATATGATGGCAGAACTAGATGAGAGATATAAATCTGATATGAAATTGTTATACGATTTTGAACAAGAGTATAAAGATGATTTTTACAAATTATTTGCAGTTGAGGCAAAAAAACATGAATCAGACCTCATAGAAATATTAAATGCACAAGCCTTCATCTTTGATATACAACTTTGGCATCAGGCAAAAAGTTCAAAATCAGTAAAAGTACATTTTAAAAAATCATCTATTTCAGGAGAACTAAATACTCGAACATATTTAAAGTATTATTTAAGTACACAAGATGAGATAAAAGCTTCAGAGGAAACAAAAAAGCTTTTTAAACTTTATGCATATCTTAGTTCAATTCACAAAGATTATGTTCTTATCGTTATGGCTTCTTCTGAAGATGCCCTTGATTATGAAACAGCTATTAAATCAATAGAAAAAACATATGATGTAAAATCTTTTATCGATGAGTTAAATGCTATCAAATGGGCTATGAAAAATAGTGTGAAAGTTTTAGTTCTTGAAGAAGAGTTGATAAAAGTAAGAGCAGAAAGATTTTTAGAAATTTACTCTAAGAATGTTCTTTCAAATCCAAAAGTAGTGCTTATTGGAAATAGACCAAAAGAGAGTAAGATTTCTATTGGAAAATTAGTTGCTAAAGGTGCATCTTCAAGAGTAGTTGCACAAGCTGTTCGTGATGTTGTGGAGTCAAAATAGAGCTAAACAAAACTTTTTGTACCCCTAACATCATATAAATCTTTATATCGAAAGGTTATGAGGTTTTGCATGATGGCAAAAAGTATTATAAAGTTGATAAAACTACTCCCTCCATAACTAAACATGGGCAGAGGTACACCAACTACAGGGGCATAACCAATGGTCATCGAGATGTTTACTCCCATATAAATAAAAATCATAAAAGCGATGGCAGCGGTAACAACTTTTATGAAATAATCCTTGTTTAAAAGACTTAGACTAAACAAATGTAAAATAAGAATTACATAGATTAATATAATCAAAAGTGCTCCTAAAAACCCTGTTCTCTCAACAACAAATGCAAAAATAAAATCACTTGTCGCAATAGGTAAAAAACGCATCTGTGTTTGTGTTGCTTCTTCTTTACTTTTACCCATCCAACCACCTGAACCAATAGCGATAATAGATTGCTGTACATGGTAAGAGGGGTTCTCACTTAAAAAATCAGTGATTCTTACTCGTTGATAATCATGCAGGGCAAATTTATAAACTAAGGGTGAAGCAAGAATAATAGTACCAAAAATTACAAGCCAAATCTTCCAATAGACACCAATATAAAACAATATGCCATATCCAATAAGAAGTAAGACAAGTGCAGTTCCAAGGTCAGGTTCTTTTGCAATAAAAATAAAAGGAAGTAGAATATAAAAGCTTATTTTTAAAAACTCTTTAACTCCGTAACCATTGAGTGGTGGAGGGTTTTTACTTATGAGGTAGGCTAACATTAAAATGAGAGCAGGTTTTACAAATTCTGAGGGTTGAATGGTAGCGTTTATAAAAGGAATATCAATCCAACGTTGTGCACCAAGGCGAGAATGCCCAAAAAACTCCACCGCAATAAGTAATCCGATATTGGCCCAATAAATTAACGGAATCATCCAACTCATTCGACGAATAGGGAGTAAAAAAATACCAATGTAAGTTAATGAAGCAATAGTTACATAAGCCATTTGTTTTTCAGCTAAAGAAGGAACTACTTCTCCTATCAACCAATTTGAAACAATAATCAAAGGAAGAACCAAAATGATGGAAAAAAAGTCAAATTGCGCTAAAATACTCTTATCAAATCTCCACAAACGAGTAACTCCAATTAATTATTAATTTTTTTAATCAAATTGTATCATAAAAGGGAAGTAAATGAGAGAAGAACAAGAGTATATCTGTGAAGATTCAGAGCGATTAGACCAGTTTTTAGCGAAAGAAATAGGGCAAACACGATCACAAATAGCACAGCTAATCAAACAAGAAGCGGTTTTTGTAGAAAATAAAAAAATTGCTCGTGCAGGAATAAAGCTCAAAGCAGGACAAAAAGTTAGAGTAAAGTTTCCAGAGCCAAAAGAAAAAGCAGCTCTTGATGTTGATTTCGATGTTGAAATTCTTTATGAAGATGATGATGTTTTGGTTATTAATAAACCAAGTGGAGTGACAGTACATCCCGCACCAAGTGTGAAAGAAGCGACATTAGTTGATTGGTTAAAGCACAAAGGAATTAGACTCTCAACAATTAGTGGAGAAGAACGCCATGGTATTGTTCATCGTTTAGATAAAGGGACGAGTGGAACAATGGTTGTAGCGAAAAATAACGAGGCACATGAGTTTTTATCACTACAACTACAAGATAAGAGTATGGGTCGGTACTATATAGCTGTAGTGACACCACCACTTAAAGATGATATAACTACTGTTGAGTCAAATATTGGAAGAAGTGCAAATAATCGTTTAAAAATGGCATGTGGACTTGAACATGGAAAATATGCTAAAACTATGTTTAAGCAGTTAGCTCTGAGTTCTGATGAAAAAACGCAGCTTGTAGCATGTAAACTTTTTACAGGTCGTACACATCAAATTAGAGTACATTTAGAGAGTTTAAGCCGACATATTTTAGGTGATCATATTTATGGTTTAAGTCCTAAAGTAGAGAAGACGGAACGAATTTTGCTGCATGCATATGTGATATATTTTATACACCCAAGAACAAAAGAAAAATTGTTTTTTCAAGCAAAATTTGATGATATAATGCAAAATAATATAGATAAAAAATTTAATTTGGAGAATATAAATGAAGTTATGGAAATTAACAACATTTTACACAGTTTCACTACTGATATTTAGTGGGTGTGCTTTAGGTACACCTTCACCAAAAGAAGAGATGCTTATAGATACTACTCTGCCGGTGGTTACTTTAACAGAACATGGTACTTTTGTAGATATGAAGGCTATTGGCTTTGAATGGAAAAGTGTTAAAGACCCAAGAGTTCAAGGTATATATGTTTATAAAGCGACACCTGATGAAGAAAAAGGTTTAGGTTCTTTAGAACATTACAAGACAATAAAAGGTCGATTTTCAACACACTATATTGATTTTGATGTTAAGCCAAGTACAACTTATCGTTATTCATTTAAAACTTTTAGTACAGATGCCGAGAGTAAAGAGAGTAAGGTTGTAACAGTAGCATCACAAAAAGTACTTGATTCTGTCTCATGGATACATTCTGAGACGGGTATGCCAAGAACAGCAAAAATTATTTGGCGACCACATAGTAATGAAATTGTGGAATCTTATATACTTGAAAGAAGTACTTTAGAGAATGAAGATTGGAAAGAGCTTGATGAAATAGAAGGTAGACTCAATGCTGAGTATATTGATAAAGAGTTAAAAGATAATTATGTTTATAAATATCGCTTACGAGCAAAAACATACAATGATATTATTTCTTCTCCAAGTGATGTTGTAAAGGTTATTACCAAAGCTTTACCATTAAGTATTGATAATATACAAGCGACAAATAATTTACCAAAAAAGATAAAAGTTACTTGGAGTCCATCGACAGCTAAAGATTTTGAGTTATATAATGTATATAGAGCCGAAAATATGGATGGAACATATACCTTAGTAGCTACACTCCATAATCCTATTTTTGAAGATGAAGCTATTGAAAAAGATGGACAGAGTTATTTTTATAGAGTGAGTGCTGTTGATAAAGATGGCTTGGAATCAGAACATGATACCTTGTCGATACAAGGTATGAGTCTTATAAAGTTAAATCCACCCGCAATATTTAATGCAACACTTGTTGATAATAAGATAGAGATTGTTTGGGGTAGGGTTGATCCAAGAACTCGTAGCTACATTATTAGAAGAACACAACAAAAAGGTTGGTTTGATAAAACAGTAGAAGAGTATAAAAATATTACAAATAAAAGATTTGTAGATAATCGTATTATAGATAATGCAACATATACTTATATGATTTATGCAGTTGATGAAAATGGGATAGTATCTAATCCAAGTATAGAGATAAATTTAACAACCAAAGAGTCGGATAAAATAGTTGATGCAGCACAAGCACCAGTTGATACTGCTCAATCACCAGTTGATGCAAACCCAAATGCTGCAAAAGTAACAATGCCAAGAAATGACACGGCTGCTGTAGTAGCCCCAATAGAAGATTTAGATATGAGTGGGTTATAGTGCCACATTTACATATAGAAAAATTTAAAGCTATAGAGTTACCGGCTAGTGAGAGTGGTGTAACTTTTGGATTTTTAGCAAGTAATGCTAATCATGATACAGAGAAACTAATTAGTGTTAGAGTGGATGAAGATGACTTTTTTCTTTTAGTTAAAGAAGAAGATGGTCGTTCTTTACTAAAGTCAGATAAATTGACACGTCCTGCTTCTATTTACAATGTACATAAAGCACTCTTAGCTTATGCAAAATTAGCACAACTTAATGTAATCGCTTCTAATGTTCCAGAAGTACAAAAAAATGTGCATCTTCAAGAAGTAACAGCACTTAAAAATATAGATTTTTTTGCACAAAATTTTCCACAAGATAAAGAAGTGCGGATTGAAGTTGGCTTTGGCTCAGGTCGTCATCTCTTACATCAAGCAGTAAACAATCCAGATATTTTGTTTATCGGAATTGAGATACATCGTCCTTCAATCGAGCAGGTTTTAAAGCAGATTAGTATTCAAGAACTTGATAATTTACTTGTGCTTGATTATGATGCAAGACTTTTTATGGAACTTGTGCCTTCCAATATCGTTGGGAAAGTGTATGTTCATTTTCCAGTGCCTTGGGATAAAAAACCACATCGTCGTGTGATTTCCACTTCTTTCATAGAAGAGTCCCGTCGTATTTTAAAGCTTGGCGGTTCATTGGAATTACGAACAGATAGTGAAAATTATTATGCTTACTCATATGAAACTTTTATTGCGTTTAACAAAACAGTTTTACACATCAATAAAAACAAAGATATAGCCATAACATCAAAGTATGAAGATAGATGGAAAAAACAAGAGAAAAATATTTATGATGTAACTATGATAAATGAAGAGGAGTCAGAGGAATTAAACATAGAGGGTTCTTTTAACTTTTCTTTAGTGAGCGAAGATTATGAGTTTATACTGAATCTTCATGCACAAACGCAGCGATTTGAGGGTGGATTTATCCACTTTGAGAGAGCTTTTAAAATAAATAATGGGATAATGCTGCGTTTATCTATGGGAAGTTTTGATAGACCAGAACATTTATATCTTATAATTGAAGGTAATAAACCAAGATATTATCCTTTAAATCCTCTAAAGTCAAAAAGTAACTTAAAAGCACATACATTTTTAGAGAAGGTTTTGTATGGATAAAGTCATAATTGCAGATAATTTATCACTATCATACTCAAATGATGAAACTATTATAAACAAAGTAAAGTTTTCGATAGATAGTGGAAGTTTTGTATTTATAACAGGGGCGAGTGGTAGTGGAAAATCTACACTTTTAAAATCACTTTATGGTGCCTTAAATCCGCAAGAAGGGAGTTTGGTTGTTGGAGGAGTAGAACTAAAAGGTGTCTCTAATTCTAAACTAAACTTTTTACGAAAACACATTGGTATAGTATTTCAGGATTATAAACTTGTAAAAGAGTGGACTATAGAAAAAAACATCATGCTTCCTTTAATCATCAATGGATATGACAAAGGTGTCACACAAAATCAAGTAGATTCACTTTTAAAACATGTGAGACTGAAACATCAAGCAGGTAAATTTCCTCAAGAGCTAAGTGGTGGTGAGCAGCAACGTGTTGCAATGGCAAGAGCACTCTCTCATAACCCTATCTTAATCTTAGCAGATGAGCCAACAGGTAACTTAGATGATTACTCAGCTGAACTAATTTGGAACTTACTCGTAGGTGCGAATGAACAGCTTAAAACTACAGTTATGGTTGTCACACACCATATTCCAGAAAATATAAAAGTTGATTATAAACATTATCATATAGAGTTTGGGAGAATAAATGAAGTCAATTAAAAATCATTTATCTTTAGTAATAGCTTTAGTAAGTATATTATTTTCTATACAAATCCTTGTGATTGCAGAACGCTCTATTGACAAATATAAAGATAAGTTAGCAAATGATTATTCCATAGTCGTTGTTTCGCAAAAAATATTAGATAATAATGAGATGATGCAAGAAAATAGTATAATCTCAAGTGTCTCGACTTTAGCTCCTGATAATGTCATAAAAAGATTAGATACGGGTATGAGTACAAAAAATATAGAACTTTTAAAGTTGACACTTCCAAAGTTTTATAATATAAAATTAAAATACTATCCAAGTTCTAGTGAGATTAAAGTGCTTACCGAAAAGTTGCTTCGTAAACCTTCAATTACAAAAGTAGAAAATTATTCCAATAGTCATGATTCCACATATAAACTTTTGCTCCTATTTAAAAGAGTTATTACAATTTTTTCCGTTTCAATGCTAGTTGTAACAATGTTACTTATCTTAAAAGAACTTAAAATTTGGCAGTTTAAACATAATGAGCGTATGAATATAATGGGGCTTTTTGGTGCACCTTTATGGATGCGTTCTGCTATATTGTTTAGACTCTCTATTGTTGATGCTCTGATTGCAAGTTTAGTGAGTTTTATACTTTTTACATTTATTGCATCGGACAGTTGGGTAAACGAACAGTTTGATTATATTGGAATTAAAGTGATGATTTTTGATCCTCTTTATGACTTGATTATCTTAACAACTATCTCTATTGTTGTTTCTATCGTTTTAGCATCATTAATTGTATTAGGGCATAAAGAAGAGGTATGATTCGTTTATTTGTAATATTTATAAGTTTAGTATACTTAGTTCATGCCAAAGAAGATATAAATAAAAAAATAACTTATGCGAGTACACAATTACATACTTTTAGTGAGAATTATCTCAATCTAAACAAAAAAATGGCTATCACTGCAAAAAAAATTATAAAGCAGAAAACAGAACTTGATAAACAAAATATTTATCTTGAAACATTAAAAGCTGAACTTCAAAGTAAAGAGACTACTTACAAAGAAAATAGTGGACAACTCGTGCAGTTTCAAGAAAAACAAAAAGAGCTACAACTCAAACAAACTAAAATAGAAGAGAAACTTGTTTTTTTGATTGCTCAGAGTGTTACTCTCTCTATTATGCTTGAAGATAAAAAAAGCACTGATAGTGATGCACTTATAGAGTTTGAAGTATTACAAAGTATGTTAGATAATTCTAAAAAAAAGGTAAAAAAGCTCAATAAGCTTTTTTTTATAAATGTTAATGTCATTGAAGAGCTTAATGATAAAACAACAAGCTTACAAAAAGAAATAACAAGTATAGATAAAAAAAAGAAAGATTTATTAAAAACACAAAAAGCAAATAAAAAGGCTCTTGCAAAACTTACAAAAGATAAAGCATCATATAAGAAGAAGTTACAAACTTTATTGGAAAAACAAGACTCCTTAAAAAAGACTTTAGCTCAATTGAATCTCATCAAAATAGATGCTATAAAAAAAGCAGAAGAAGAAAAGCTAAGAGAGGAGGCATTTAAAGCGAAAAATGTACTCTTAACTGATGAAGAATTACCAAAAGTTAAAAAACATGGAACCAGTTATCAAAGTGTAAAAACACAAGATTATAAAGGTGTAAAAACGATTGCACCACTTGATGATTATACAATCAGTAAAAAGTATGGTACATATACAGATCCTATTTATGGTATTAAAATATTTAACGAGTCTATTTCTTTAAAGCCAAAAAGTCCAAATGCAAAAGTCGAAACAGTTTTTAATGGAAAAGTGATTTATGCCGATAAAACAGCAGTGTTGCAAAATATTGTGATTGTAGAACATAACAATGGACTACATACTATTTATGCAAATTTATCTCAAATATCGCCAAACATTAAAAAAGGTCAAAAGATTAAAAAAGGGTATACTATCGGTAGGATAAGTGATGAATTGATTTTTGAGGTAACTCAAAAATCATATCATATTAATCCGATACAACTTTTTCAATGATTTGTAATTTTTTTAAAACTTTTAATGATACAATAGTTTGTTTTAACTTGAGGGAGTATAGATAATGCAAGACATAAAAGAAGATAAACATAATTCATATTATGAATATAATAGAAGGCTTGAAAAAGCGAGAAAAGAGAAAAAGTCAGGTTCTCGTTCTGAAAAAAAAGCAAAATCTTTTTCATCTCAAACAATAAATATTCAAGATTATATTTATGCTCCAGAAGGTATGGAGTTTATAGTTTATACTCTTTATGTTATATTAATTCCTTATATTGTTGGAATCGTTTTCCTGTTTTTTGCTATAGCAGGTGCTGATTTTGATAACTTTATGCTTTTAAATTTAAGTCAAGCATTAATAGTATGGGCTATTGGTTATGAGATAGTTGCAACGATTAGTTTGACTTGGATATTTATATTATTTATTAAATATGATACTACAGAATAAATAGACTCTTTAAATGGAAACTATTTTTGGATATAATTTCAAAAATATAAAAATAGAGAGATATATGAACTTTATTCAAACACGTGGAAACGATACAAACCGACCCAGTAGTGTTACTTTTTCACAAGCTATTTTAGCTCCTATAGCATCATTTGGTGGCTTATATGTTCCTGAGAGTTTACCAGAACTTGGGGAAGCTTTTTTAAAGAAGCATTTAACCTCGTCATACAAGACTTTAGCATCAGATATGTTATCTCGTTTTGAAATAGACATAGCACAAGATGTAATAGATGAAGCACTTGCTTTATACGATAATTTTGATGATGCATCTAACCCTGTTCCAGTAGTAAAAGTAAAAGAAAATCTTTATGTAAGTGAACTCTATCACGGTCCTACACGTGCTTTTAAAGATATGGCACTGCAACCTTTTGGTGTAGTGTTGTCATCAATAGCTCAAGCAAAAAATGAAAACTATCTTATCTTAGCAGCAACAAGCGGAGACACAGGTCCTGCAGCATTAGAGACTTTTAAAAATCGTGCAAATGTTCGTGTGGCTTGTCTCTATCCTGATGGTGGCACTAGCGATGTGCAACGATTACAAATGGTGACAGAAGATGCCAAAAATTTAAAAGTTATAGGAATTCATGGTGTTTTTGATGATGCACAAAATGCACTGAAACATCTTTTAGCAAGTGATGATTTTAACGAGGCTCTTAAAGAAAAAAATGTATCTCTTTCGGCTGCAAACTCTGTAAACTTTGGTCGTATTATTTTTCAAATTATTTATCATATTCATTCATATTTAGAACTGACTCGTCAAGGTGCTATAGCGATGGGTGAAAAGGTTTACTTAAATGTTCCAAGTGGAAACTTTGGAAATGCTCTTGGTGGTTACTATGCTTGGAAAATGGGACTTCCTGTTGAAAAAATAATTATCTCTTCAAACGAAAACAATGTTTTAACAAAACTCATTAAGACGGGTAAATATGATTTAAGAGATAGTGAAGTAGTAGGTACAACTTCACCAGCGATGGATATTTTAAAGTCATCAAATATTGAAAGAGTATTATACGACTTATTTGGGTTTGAAAGAACAAGAGAGTTGATGGAAAGTTTAGAAGTGCAAAAAGCTTATGAATTAAACGCAGATGAACTTACAAAGTTACAAGAGTGTTTTGATGCTGATTTTTGTAATGGTGATGAAGGTAAAGCTTATATAAAAGATACATTTACTAAAGATAACTATCTTATGGATCCACATACTGCTACTTGTATGAAATCTTATGAAACTTGCTCAAATCCAGCTATTAAAACTATAGCATATTCAACTGCTGAATGGACAAAATTTTCACCAGTTATAGCAAATGCTTTAACTGGTGAAGTTGATACTCATGACATTGAAGCTTTAGAATCTATTTCTAAAGTAGCAAATTTAGAAATTCCAGAGATGATTAAAGGACTTTTTAGTAAAGAAGTAACACAAAATACGATTATAGATAAAGAAGATATAGAACAAGAGATACTTAAATTTTTATAGTTAAGTGTAAGAAATCATTGATATAATCGCAAAAATATTTTAGATATTAAAGGAAAAAAATGAATAAATATAGTGCTCTATTTGAAGATGAAGATGATGTGTTCTTAGGTTCACCAAAATCGAAACTAATGGATGTAATTTTTAATGCTAATAACGATGTAGTGAGACATGAACTTGAAAAATTCATGATAAAATTTGCAACAATGGAACTTATGTTGGAAGAGCATGTTGGTTCAGATGTAAATCAAGCGATAAAAAGTTATGATGCAAATAATTTTGGTGATGCAGATGAAAAAGTAAAAAGCATTTACATAGAATTAATGGGCAGTATACTTTCACAAAGCGAATAACTTTACATTGACTACTATTTTACGAGTAATTTTGATAGTAACACTTACTTTAAGTGCTACTTTTGCCAACGATTTTAAATATATTAAAAAAATAACCTTAAAAAAAGATGAGCAAAAGAAAATTCTTGTAAAATATGGTGTTTACAAAAGACTTTTTAAATTTAGATGGACCTTGTACAAAAATGGTGGTCTTGTTATTCATCGTAGTTACGATAGAATTGTTGGACAGAACATACTCTACCTACGACATCACAACCAAAGTTTTAGATTTGAACTAAAGCCTCGTGGTGCAGATGCTTATAATGTACCTTACATACTAGTTAAATTTAAAAAGTTTGATTTTGAAAAAAAAGAGGCTTTATTTGAGCTTTTTTTATCAGATGATAAAAATCAAATAGAGTTAGAATATTTAAAGAAGTGAGCCCATGCAGAGAGTAGAAGCAGAGATAGCAAGATTAATAAAAGAGTGTGATTACGATGAAGTCACAAGACTTTTTGAACAATTGAGTGGTGGTAAACGTTTACGTGCAAAATTGATTTTAAAAATTGCATCATCACATGAAAAAGCCCCTCTTTTAGCGGCTATTGTTGAACTTATTCATGGAGCTTCTTTATTGCATGATGATGTGATAGATGAGGCACAAACAAGACGAGGATTAGAGTCTGTAAATGCTAGTGAGGGGAGTAAAACAGCTGTAATGTTTGGTGACATTCTTTACTCAAAAGCTTTTACAGAGCTCCTTGCGTTTGATGGTGAGATAGCTAAAACTATAGCATCATCAGTTACTGCCTTAAGTAAAGGTGAAATGCTTGATGTTAAGATGGCGGAAAGTTTTAACAGTGATGCAACTAAATACCTTGATATGCTTTATCTAAAAACTGCAACACTCATAGAAGCTGCTGCAAAAGCTGCTGCACTACTTGCTAGTAAAGATGCTGATAAACATGCTCTATATGGAAGAAATTTAGGAATTTCATTTCAAATTATTGATGATATTTTAGATATTACAGCTGATGCAAAAACTTTAGGTAAACCTGCTATGAATGATTTCGTTGAAGGTAAATGTACTCTGCCATATATATACCTTTATGAAGAACTTGATGAAAAAGATAAAGCAAAATTAGTTTCACTTCATGCAAAGCATATACAAGATGATGAAACGCAGTGGATACAGACTAAGATGAAACAACATTCAAGTGTTGAAAAATCATTTCAATTAGCTCAAAAACTTTCCAATGAAGCACAAAGTGTTTTAGGCGATGAAGTGGAACTTGTTGCCATTTTAGATACTATGATAAAAAGAAGTTATTAATGCACTATTTAAATATAAGTTTTACACATAAAAATTCGAACTTAGCTATCCGAGAAAAGCTCTCTTATGCTGATGATAAAGATAAACATGCTTGTCTAAATGCACTTATTACTAGTGAGTATATCAACGGTGCTATACTTATCTCCACTTGTAATAGAATGGAAGTTTTAGCTAACTGTACAGATGTAGAAAAGGCAACACAACATACCTTTAAACATCTTAGTAAACGTGCTGAAATATCAGAAGATGAATTAAAAAAACATGCTGATATTTTTGATGATAGTACAGCTATTCATCATCTGTTTAGTGTGGCAGCCTCACTTGATTCTATGGTTCTTGGTGAAACGCAGATAGTGGGACAACTCAAAGATGCATTTAGATTTTCGTATGATAACGATTATTGCGGCAAAAAACTTGCTCGTGCCATGAAAAATGCTTTTGCTTGTGCAGCAAAGGTTAGAAATACAACCGAAATTTCGTCAAAGCCTGTTTCTATGGCAAGTGTATCTGTCTCACAACTTAAATCTTTAGTGCCTAACTTAAATAACAAAAAAGCATTAGTTATTGGAGTAGGGGAAATGTCAGAAATTACTGCAAAACACCTTATTACTGCAGGAGCTGATGTTTATATTACAAATAGAACTGAACATAAGGCACAAAAACTTGCACTAGAGTGTTGTACAAAAACATTGCCTTTTTCACAACTTGCAAATGTAATCAATAAATTTGAAATTGTATTTACTGCAACTTCTGCACCTGAACCAATTATTACAGATGCAATCGTAAAGCCCTGTTCTTTTGATAGATATTGGTTTGATTTAGCACTACCTCGTGATATAGAGTGTAGTGAAGATGCAAAGATTCACTCTTTTGTGATAGATGATTTAATCACAATCGTTGATGAAAATTTAGAGTTTAGAGAAAACGCAGCTCGTGCAGCTCATGGAATTATAGGTCGTGGTGTAGTTGATTTTTTTGATTGGTTAAGTGCTCAAGATATTGAACCAACGATTAAAGAGATTTACATAAGAGCAAATGAAGCTGCAAAGTTAGAGAGTAAACGTGCTATTACAAACAGATATATTCCAAAAGAGTATGAAACAGAGGCACAAAAGATGTGTGAACAAGCCATAAAAACTTTTTTACACGACATAACTGAAAATATAAGAAATGGTTCAGATGACTTTAAGTCAGAACTAATGAATGGAGCAATGAACTCAATGATAAAACGACAAGTGGGTAAACATAAATGAGAAGAAGTAGAGCCTTTATACCGACATCTAAAGATGCACCCTCGGATGCAACATTGCCAAGTCATATTTATCTAGCTAGAGCTGGGTTTATTTCTCAAGTGGCTGCTGGACTTTATAACTATATGCCTTTAGCAAAAAGAGTTATTAAAAAAATTGAAAATGTAATCAATGAAGAGATGATTAAAGTGGGTGCACAAGAGGTTGAACTTGCTTTTGTAACTCCAGCAGATTTATGGGCAGAATCTGGTCGTATTGAGAAGTTTGGTAAAGAGTTGTTGCGTTTTAAAGATAGAAAAGAGAACCTTTTTGTTCTTGGGCCAACTCATGAAGAGATGATGGTTGATTTAGTTCGTAATCGTGTAACTTCATACAAAAACTTACCCTTAAATCTTTACCAAATCAAAACAAAATTTCGTGATGAAGCAAGACCGCGTTTTGGACTTATGCGTGGGCGTGAGTTTATTATGAAAGATGGTTACTCTTTTCACTCAAGTGCAGAAGATTTAAATCGTGAATTTGACACTATGGAAGCAGCTTATAAAAAGATTTTAACTCGTCTAGGACTTGAATATCGTGTTGTAGAAGCTGATAGTGGTGCTATTGGTGGAAGTGGAAGTAAAGAACTTATGGTTCTCGCCGATAGTGGGGAAGATACTATCGCAGTATGTTCTAAGTGTGAATATGGAGCAAATATAGAAGCAGCAAAACGCTCGTTTAATCCAAATCCACCCAAAGCCCCAGAAGCAGAATTTAACAAGTTTTTAACAGCAGATGTAAAGAGCATTGATGACTTAGCAGGGTTTTTAAAAGTAGATCCATACTACACTATTAAGTGTGTAGCTAAACGTGTTGTGTATGAAGAAGAGAGTGAGATAGTTCTTTTCTTTTTACGAGGTTGTGATAACTTACAAGAAGTAAAAGCACTAAACGCAACAGATGGGCTAGAGATTGTTGATGTAAGTGAAGAAGAACTTCAAGAACTTGGAATTGTTCCAGGTTTCATTGGACCACTTGACCAAGACAAAGCAAAACATGTAATCGATTGTGAGCTTAAAAATGCACCTAATATGGTGTGTGGAGCAAATGAAAAAGATTACCACTTTGTGGGTGTGGATATGAAAGTGCTTGAAGATGTAGCTTATTTTGCAGAGATAGCAGAGGTAAATGAGGGTGATACTTGTCCCCATTGTGATGGAACACTTAGCTTTACTAAGGGCATTGAAGTAGGGCATATTTTTAAACTTGGCACTACATACAGCGAAGCTTTAAAAGCAGAGTATTTAGATGAAAATGGCAAAGCACAGCCTTTTATTATGGGAACTTACGGCATGGGAGTCTCACGTTTAGTAGCTTCAGTAATAGAACAACACCATGATGAACAGGGCTGCATTTGGACAAAAGAGACAGCCCCTTATATGGTGAACATTATGATTTCAAATATCAAAGATGAAGCTCAGGTGGCTCTTGGTGAAGAACTCTATGAAAAACTTCAAGATGCAAAGGTAGAAGTAATGCTTGATGATAGAAAAGATAGATTTGGATTTAAAATGAAAGATGCTGAACTTATCGGTTTTCCTTATACAGTTATTATCGGTAAAGAACTAGTGAATGGTTCTGTACAATTATATGAGAGAGTAAGTCAAGAAAAAACATCTGTAAAAAGTGATGCGATATTTAGTACTGTTATGGAGCTTTTATAGATGATATACTTCATAGTATATCTTTTCTTAGAAGTCTTAATCTCTGTAAATATTTCATCAGCGATTGGTGGACTTGCAACTTTTTTTGAAATTATCTTTAGTGCCTTTATCGGTATCTCAATTTTAGTAAATTTCAGAAAAACTTTGATAGAAAACATGACAGCGGTTTCTTATAGCTGTATTGATTTGGAACAGTTTCAAAAATTAAATCTTTTTACTCTTTTTGGGGCGATTTTTCTTATTATTCCTGGCTTTATGACAGATATATTAGGCATCTTCATGCAATTTACTGTGTTTACGAGTATGATTGTTAACCGTTATAATGTAAAATCAGGAAAATGTAACCCTCAATTTGAGACAAATATACATACAAAGGATTCCGATGTTATTGATGTTGAGATTATTAGCGACAACCCTTCTCTTAAGTAGTTTCATTTATGCTGATACAAGTGATAAAATAGAAGATTTTTTAAGTAATCAGTTTAGTAAAAATACCCGTTTAAAATCTGTTGATGTAAGCATTGATAGTAAAATGCCTCTTGAAGATTTAAAAGGATGGGATGCATATATTGTAAATATAAAGGCTGTTTTGAAAAATAAACCAGAACAAGTAATAGAACAAAAAATGGTATGGTTTTCAAATGGTACAGTTGTTACAAAAGATTTGACAGACTTACATAGTGGGGATAATTATGCAGATTTGATAAAACCAGACTTTAAAAATAAGTACTATACAAAAGAAAATCTCATTTATGGTGATGAAAATGCAAAGCATAAGATAGCTATATTTTCAGATCCTTTATGCCCATTTTGTAAGTCATTTGTCCCTGCTGCACTAAAAGATATGCAAAAAGAACCAAACAAATATGCAGTATATTACTATCACCTTCCACTAGAACGCATTCATCCAGCATCAGTGGCACTTGTAAGAATTGCTCAAGCTGCACAATTGCAAGGTGTAAAAGATGTAATTATAAAAATGTATAGCATTCAATTAAATCCAGTAGAAAAAGATATAAACATAATCCTTGCTGCATTTAATAAAGCGGTTGGCTCTGATATTAAATTGAGTGATATCAAAACAAAAAAAGTTGAAGAACAAGTACATTTTGATAGTAAAGTAGCAAACGACATTATGGTGGGTGGAACACCAACAATCTATATAGATGGAAAAATTGATAGAACAAAAAACAAATACAAAAAGGTCAAATAAAGAATGAAAAAACTTACTATTGCAACTCGTGTATCAGATTTAGCACTTTGGCAGGCTTATCATGTAAAGACAAGAATAGAGAAAAGCTATCCTGATGTTGAGGTTGTCCTAAATAAAATTGTAAGTAATGGGGATAAAATTTTAGATAAACCATTAGCTCTTATTGGTGGAAAAGGACATTTTACTAAAGAGCTTGAAGATGAAATGTTAGCTGGAAACGCAGACATTGCAGTGCATAGTTTGAAAGATGTACCGACATATATGCCAGAGGGTTTAGAACTCTCATCAGTTACCAAAAGAGAAGATCAAAGTGATGTTTATTTGTCACACACATACAAAACTTTAGAAGAGTTACCAGAGGGTGCAGTAGTTGGAACAACGAGCCTACGTAGACGTATGCAACTTTTACAAAAAAGGCCTGATTTAAAAGTAAAAGATCTTCGTGGTAATGTAAACACTAGACTAAGAAAACTTGCAGAGGGTCAGTATGATGCTATTATCTTAGCATGGATTGGGCTTAATCGTCTTGATTTACTTAAAGATGTTCCATTTACTCAAAAACTTTCACTTGACATGATGATACCTCCAATGGGGCAAGCTGCTCTTGGTATAGAGATAGTAAGTAATAATGATTTAGCAAGAGAGATAGCTGAGAGTTTAAAAGATGAAGATACTTTTATCTGTACACAAATCGAACGTGATTTTATTTCTAAAATTGGAGCAGGATGTTCTGCTCCTGTAGCTTGTAATGCTGTTGTTGATGGAGAAAACATTGTCTTTAGAACTATGATTGGTTTTCCAGATGGAACAAATATTTCACAAGAAAAAGTAGTTGTTAAGATTTCTGAGTCTGAGAACTTAGGTGCAGAGTTAGCAGCAAAAATGATAAGCAATGGTGCAATGAAACTTTTAAAAGATGCCGAGAAAATTGCTTTTAAAGATGAAATGCCACAAAGGCTGTAAATTTTATGAAAAATACATTAATACTTTTAAAAAAACATGATGAGATAAAAATCATTGAAAATGAATTAGATATTTATTTAGAAATTCCTCATTTAGCTTATGCTGAAGTAAAAAAAAAGGATGGTGGAAAAGCTCTTTTATTTACTAATGTTGTCGATAAAAAAAGTGGTAAAAAGTTTGAAGAACCTGTAATGATGAATGTGTTTGGTTCATATAAACGCTGTGAACTTCTTTTTGGTCGAAAAATAGAATCAGTTGCTGATGAAATTACAAACCTTTTACATATGAAACCACCAGTTGGGTTTATGGATAAGATTTCTATGGCAAAAGAGCTTTTTTCTTTAAAAAATATTTTTCCAAAAAGAGTTGATGGTGAGGGAAAATGCCAAGAAATTAAATTTTTAAATAATGATATTGACCTTTATAAGTTACCCGTACTCACGACATGGGAACAAGATGGTGGTCCTTTTATTACAATGGGGCAGGTTTATACACAAAGTTTTAATGGTGAAATGGTTAATCTTGGAATGTATAGACTACAAGTATACGATAAAAATCATCTAGGAATGCATTGGCAAATTCATAAAGATAGTTCACACTTTTTTGATCAGTATCAAAAAGAGGGTAAAAAGATGCCAGTTAGCATTGCTATAGGTGGAGATCCTCTTTACACTTGGTGTGCAACAGCCCCTCTTCCCTTTGGGGTGAATGAACTGCTTATGTATGGACTTATCACTAAAAAACCAGCAAAACTTGTAAAATCTTTAACAACACCTCTTTATATTCCAGAGGATGTTGATTATGTGATAGAGGGTTGGGTAGACACAGAACAGATGCGAGTTGAAGGACCTTTTGGTGATCATACAGGATATTATACTTTAGAAGAGCAGTATCCTGTAATGGAAGTAAGTGCTATGAGTATGAAAAAAGAGCGAACTTTCTTGGCGACAGTGGTTGGTAAGCCACCTTTGGAAGATAAGTACATGGGTTGGGCTACTGGAAAAATATTTTTTCCTTTACTTAAAACGACTGTACCTGATTTGCTTGATTATCACATGCCAGAAAACGCAGGCTTTCACAACTTAATACTTGCAAAGATGCAACCTCTGTATAAAGGCCATGCAAAGCAGTTTATGCATGCATTTTGGGGTGCAGGGCAGATGAGTTTTGTAAAACATGCTATCTTTGTAGATGAAAATGCACCCTCACTTGATAACTATGAATCATTTTCCGCTTATGTTCTAAACCGTTTTACACCAAAATCTATGTTTATAACAGAAGGGATTTTAGATGCACTAGATCACTCCTCTGATGAAACACTTGTAGGTGGAAAACTAGGAATAGATGCAACATCTGCTCCTAAAATTGTTACTCCAAAGCTTTTAGGTGATGCAGAATTACTTGCAAAAATGCAAAAACTTGTAGAAGATATTGTGTATATACATCAATATATGAGACACACTAATAATCCTATCACAGTAATAAGTGTAAATAAAGTTAAACCAGTAAAAGAGTATTTTGAGCTGTTGAGTCCTTTATATGACTACTTACGAATAGTAGTGTTTGTTGATAACACAAAAAATGATGTTCATAATCCTTATATGCTTATTTGGCGAGTAACAAACAATATGGATGCTTTAAGAGATATTTTCGTGTCTGATTTAACAGTTGGTGTTGATGGTACAAATAAGTCAAAGATAGATGGATTTGTCAGAGAATGGCCTGATGATGTAGACTGTACTTTAAGTGTCGTGAACTCTTTGAAAGAGAGAGGTTTATGGGACTTAGATGATGAGGCATTCGATAAATTTCAACTACTTTAGATAAAATAGCAAACTTTTTTAGTAAGGATACTCAATATGGATAAAATGTGGTCAGGTCGCTTTAGTGCGAGTGCATCGTCTCTTTTAGACGAATTTAATGCTTCAATTATGTACGATAGAAAGTTGTATCGTGAAGATATTGAAGGTTCTTTAGCACATGCTGCAATGCTTGCAAAGCAGGGCATTTTGACAAGTGATGAACTTATCCAAATTACAGAGGGACTTAATCAAGTACATAAAGAAATAGAGTCAGGCGAATTTGAATGGAAAATTTCTGATGAAGATTTACATATGGGAATTGAAAAACGCCTTACTGCTATCATCGGTGATGCTGGAAAAAAACTTCATACTGCAAGAAGTCGTAATGATCAAGTAGCTGTTGATTTTCGTCGTTATGTTATCCGAAAAAATGGTGAACTTGTTGATGCAATCAAGCGTTTAATGCAAGAGGTTTTAGTAGTGGCAGAGAAACATACCCAAACGCTACTTCCTGGAATGACTCACTTACAACATGCACAGCCTATTAACTTTGCCTTTCATTTAGGTGCATATCTCTCTATGTTCAAACGCGATATTGAGAGATTTGAAAGCTCCGCAAAACGCAATAATGTATCACCACTTGGTTGTGCTGCTCTTGCTGGAACACCACATAATGTTGATCGTAATATGACAGCTCAGATTCTTGGATTTGATAGTGTTAGTGTAAACTGTTTAGATACGGTAAGCGATAGAGATTTTGCTTTGGAAATTTTGTTTAATATTTCAACTATGATGATGCATATTTCACGTTTAAGTGAAGAGCTAGTTATGTGGTCATCTTATGAGTTTGGTTTTGTTGAACTCTCTGATGAGTATTCAACGGGTAGTTCAATCATGCCACAAAAGAAAAATCCTGATGTTCCAGAACTACTTCGAGGTAAAACTGGCCGTGTTTATGGTTCACTCATGGGTCTTTTAACAGTTATGAAAGGACTTCCCCTAGCTTATAACAAAGATACTCAAGAAGATAAAGAGGGTGTATTTGATGCGATAGAGACTGCTGAAATTTCATTAGAGATTTTAAAAGAAGCTATCAAAACAATGGAAGTAAAATCCCACAATATGGAATCAGCTTGTGCAATTGGTCATTTAAGTGCGACGGATTTAGCAGATTATTTAGTTGAGAAGTGTGGCATTCCTTTTCGTGAAGCTCATTTTATTACAGGTCGTGCTGTCGCTAAGGGTGAAGAGATAAATGTAGATTTATCAAAGATGGAGTTTAAATATCTTAAAGAGATAGACGAGAGAATAGATGAAGATGTTATGAAATTTTTAGCACTTCGCCACTCTATGAATGCAAGAACATCTGAGGGTGGAACAGCATCTGTGAGAACAAAAGAACAACTCGCTTATTTTAAAAACTTTTTAGAAGGAAAATAGAGAATGAAAGTAACAATAACACATCAAGATGCTATGAAATTTGAGGCAAAAACAGCAAAAAGTAGTTTCATTATTGATTGTCCAACAATCTCACCCGTAGAATATTTTTTAGCAGGTATTATCACTTGTAGTGCAACAGATATGATTGTTATTCCTAAAAATCAAGGTAAAACTGTGACTGATTTGGTTGTAGATGGTGAAGTAGTTCGTGCCGAGCCACATCCAGCAAAGTTTGATACTTTACATCTTACATACAATTTTAATTCTGATGCAGATGATACAATGGCTGCACGATGGGTTATGGCTTCTCTTGAGACATATTGTTCTACTATAAACACTATAAGAGATACAACAGCTATCTCTTATAGTATCATGCACAATGGTAATCTTATTCGTGAAAATGAAAAAATGATTAGTGGTGGTGGTTCATCTATTGATATGGGTGAAATCGAGTCTTGTCCAAGTTAAACCTATAAAACTTCTCAATAATATGACAATTTGTCATATTATTGCATCTTTCATGCATTTTATTCTATTATTATCATACTAAAACAAAAGGACTGATTATGATAGAAACACTAGCTTTATTTTCAACTATACTTTTAATTACATTGATATATGAACTTACTTCTGTGCATACAAGAGAGTGGGGTGAAAATTCCAAAAGTTTCTTTTAAAACTATAACGACGATATAATATTTTTATATTAACTTAATTCGTCATATTAGTGTGACTTACTTTTCATAAACTCAACTGACTTTAGTTATAATTGTTTATAATAATCAAAAGGACAGATAATGAGTGAGCCTACTTTAGAAGATATGAGTGACTACAACAACTTGAGTGGAGATAAGAAAAAGATTGTAACTATTGTCATAGTAGCAGGGATTTTAATGGGTATCCTCTATGTAACAATTGACCACTTTTTTGGAAGTGTTGACGATAACTTAAATGTTACAGATAGTGTAAAAACAGTACCTTACAGATAATAAATAATGATACAATACACAAAATATTTATTCAGAGGTTAAAAGTTTATGTTAGCAATTATTGTAGGTATTTATACCTTGTATATTCTTATATCTATATACACAAGTATTATGCAGATAGGTTATGTAAATGTAGCAAAACGCAAGGATGCCATTCTTTTAACTCAAAGTGAATTTTTAAAAGCAGGGAATTATGGAGTCGCTAAAGAGAAGTTGTCTTTAGTAAATCACTTCGTAGACTTTATACTTTTCTTAGCTTGGATAGATGTGGGTGTCGATTTTTTATATACTCAATTTTACACTTTAGACCCAGTGTATATGAATATTGCTATTGTAATGGGATTTATTGTTATTAATTCATTGCTCTCTTTACCTTTTGCATATTATGAAAAATTTGTACTTGATACCAAATATGGATTTAATAAATCTACTCTATCTCAATGGCTAAAAGATACAACAATCTCATTTGTAATGACTCTTGTTTTTGGTTCTTTAGTTGTATGGGGAATTTATGAAATAATTACAAACTTTACATTGTGGTGGTTATGGAGTTTTGTATTTATATTTAGTGTTGTGATTATGATAAATATGCTTTATCCAGCGTTTCGTGCAATGTTTTTTGATAAATTAACACCACTTCAGGATGAAGCATTAGATAACGAGATTAAAGTGCTTATGGATAAAACAGGTTTTGTCAGTAGTGGTGTATTTGTAAGTGATGCAAGTAAACGTGATGCAAGACTTAATGCTTATTTTGGTGGATTTGGAAAAGCTAAGCGTGTTGTGTTGTTTGATACATTGATTGAAAAATTAACAACGAAAGAACTATTGGCAGTTTTAGGACATGAACTTGGACATTTTGCTCATGGTGATATTTATAAAAACATTGCTTTAGTTGGGGGTATGCTCTTAGTTATGTTTGCTATTTTTGGAAATCTTCCAGAGTCATTATATTTAGAATTAGGTTTAAGTCCAGAGCCTTATTTAGTTATGATTTTACTTATGCTGTTTATGCCAGTCCTTGGTTTTATAATGATGCCAGTTATGGGGATTGTAAGCCGTCAGAATGAATATGCAGCAGATAGAATGGGAAGCGAACTCGGTGGGAACTCAGGAGCAATAGAACTAGCAAATGCATTGCAAAAACTGGTGACTGAAAACAAAAGTTTTCCACTCTCACATCCACTCTATATATTTTTTCATTATACACATCCTCCAGTGCTAGAGAGATTAAAAGAACTTGGTGTCGATATCGCTAATGTAGATAAAAATGCTTTAGAGGGAAAATGCGAAGCAGTTCTGTAGTAAAAGAAGTTTTAAAAGAGATAACAAACACTTTGGAAAGTGCAATTCCAAGAGCTTCAAGAGAGGCACAACTTTTGTTGATGTATCATCTTAATGTAGATGAGTTATGGCTTATTACACATCAAAATAGTGTTGTTGATAATCTTGAGAACTTGTATAAACTTGTAAAAAGACGTGCCAAGAATGAACCTTTCGAATATATTACAAATTGTGTTAATTTTTATTCTCAAGAATTTTACATAGATAGTGGTGCTTTAATCCCTCGTCCTGAAACTGAACTTTTTATTGATGAAGTTTTAAAAAATGTAAAAGATAAAAATGTTTATATGACCTTCGTTGAAGTAGGTGTCGGCAGTGGTATCATTTCTATTGTTTTGGCACAACACTTTAAAAATGCAAAATTTATTGCTATTGATATTTCTCAAGCTGCTTTAGATGTAGCATCGAAAAATATAGAAAAATTTAATATGCAAAAACGAATAGAGCTGCGTTTAGGCTCTCTTCTTGAGCCTTTACACGAGAAGTGTGATTATTTAGTCTCTAATCCACCTTATATTGAAGATGGAGTAAAGCTTGAATCAAACTTATCGTATGAACCACAGAATGCTCTTTTTGGTGGTAGGATTGGTGATGAAATTATCAAGCAACTTCTTGATGAAGTCTTAAAAAGAGAGATTAATTTTTTTACTTGTGAGATGGGTTATGACCAAAAAGATAAAATATCAGATTATATACAAGATACTCATTATAAAGCATTGACATTTTATAAAGATTATAGTGATTTTGATAGAGGTTTTACTATAAAGGTGGACAATTGAAAAGAAATATATATGCAGATTTTAGCTATTTGCTAACACTTGCAGCTTCATTTGGTGGTGTTTTAGTCCTTGGTGCTTTAGTAGCACCTGTAGTTTTCCATGCAGATAGTTTACCTGTCAATATTTTGATTGATAAATATAATGCTGGTATTGTGATGGCAGAAATTTTTCATAGATATAGTTATTGGCTTTATTTTGTTGCATTTTTTGTACTTATTTATGAAGTTATACAGTATAAAACAGCAAAAAGAGATGCTGTGATTATGGCATCTTCAAGTTTAGTAGTTTTTGCTGCTTTGATGTTTAGTGTTGTTTATGCACCGAAAATACTATCTATGCAAGCATTGGGTCATGAAGCAACATTGAGTGATACATTTTTACATATTCATTTAGCTGCTGAGATAGATTTTAAATTACTTGCTATTTCATTAGCCGTGTTATTTATACGAAGATTAATGCTTTTAAAAATAGACTAAACTATCTTCCTCCAAATTTATCATGCCACCACTCTGATGGTGAGTATGTACTTTTTTTGACACTTTCTTCATCAAAAGAATACTTATAATTATTACAATATTCCATGACTGTTTCATAAGCATCATTGATTTGAGCACTCATTGTAGTAGCTTTATCCTGCTCATCTTTGTGTTTATCGGGATGCCATTTTTTCATCAGTTTTTTGTATTTAGTTTTGATTTCTTTAAGGGAAGAGGTTTCACGAAGACCAAGGAGTGTTTTGGCCTTCATTAGTTTTGTAAAATGAGACAAGTTTAGTCTTGTTGCTGTCTCATATATGCAGGAATATCTAAATAATCACTATCAAATTCTCCACCAACTACTAAGCGAGGACGAATAACTGCACGAGGTGGTGTCATAGGTACTTCAGGTGCAAAACTTGGATCATTACTTAGTTCTTTTTCAAAGCCTGTAGCAACGATAGTTATTTTGATATAATTTTCAGGAATATTTTCATCAGTAGATGTTCCCCAAATGACTTCTGCTTCATCATGAGCGCTATCATGTACTACTTCCATCGCATCTGCAAGTTCAATCATAGAAAAATTTGGATGCATTTTGAAGTGAACTAAAACACCCAATGCACCGTTTATTGACATATTATCAAGAAGTGGAGATTCAATTGCTGCTTTAATCGCTTCATATGCTGCATTCTCACCCTCATGCTCACCAACACCCATCAGTGCCATACCTTTATGACTCATAACTGTTTGTAAATCGGCGAAGTCAAGGTTGATGTCATTTTCACCGCTTGAGAGTATAACGCCAGATGTACCACTTACTGCTTGTGCTAAAACACTATCAACAATCTTGAAACTATCTTTGAGACCTAGCTTTCTATCAATAATTGAAAGTAATTTATCATTAGGAATAACAACTATAGAATCACTCTCTTTTTTAAGTTCTGCAAGCCCAGCTTCTGCTAATTTAAGACGTTGTTTACCTTCAAACTTGAATGGTTTTGTTACAATGGAGATTGTTAAAGCCCCAATCTCCTTAGCAATTTGTGCAACAACAGGAGCTGCACCTGTTCCCGTCCCTCCACCAAGACCTGCGGAGATGAAAACAATGTCTGCCCCAGATAAAGCTTCTCTTATCTCATCGTAGTTCTCTAAAGCAGAATCTTTACCAATGCTTGGCTTCATTCCTGCACCAAGACCTTTAGTTAGTTTGGTACCTATTTGGATTTTAGAGGCTGCGTTTGTTTCACTTAAAACTTGAGCATCAGTATTAATAAGCATCATCTCGATACCTGTTACACCTTCTTTTATCATATGCCCTATCATATTGCCACCACCACCACCGACACCGACAGCAATAATTCTTGCACCGTTTATTTTATTTGATTCTTCAATTACAAATGGTTCCATTACTTCACTCCTTTAAAATAGCTGGGTAGCCCAGTTCCAAAATTTATTTACACCGCTTGCTTCATCATTTTTTTTCTCTTTAGAACCGTCTAAGCTCACCATCTTCGCTTCTTTTTCTTCTAACTCAAAAGAAGTAGCTGTAGTAATATCTAATGACTCATTTAATTTGACACTACTTCGAGAAGTTGGTGTTTCGTTTGTGTGCCTTACTCTTTTATTTACATCAATCTCATAAGCAGTATAAGGAGAACCTAGATACATCATAAGACCAATAGCACTAGAATATTCAGCACCACGTAAGCTATCAAATAGTCCATTCATTTCAAGTGGACGCGCTAGACGAACAGGCATAGAACCAAAAGTTGCAACTGCTAGTTCTCTAATACCCTCCATTTTAGAAAAACCACCAGTAAGGATGATTCCTGCACCAATTTGATCTTTGAGTCTACTTTTTTCTATAAATTGAGCAAGTATCATAAGAGTTTCTTCAACTCTTGCGAAGATAACATTGTGTACAACTTCTAAAGAAACTTCATGACTTGTATGCTCATCACCAATGATAGGCAATTCGATAAGGTCGTTACTTGGAGTTAAAAGAGAACCGTAGTTTAGTTTTACATTGTCTGCAACATTAAGTGGAGTGTGTAATGCCATAGATAAGTCACTCGTGATATGGTTTGAACCAACACCTAAAAAGTCGTTGTAACGCAGTGAATTTCCTGAATATATAGATATATTACAAGTATTTCCACCCATGTCTATAATTACAGCACCAAGTTCCTTTTCATCAGGATTGAGTGTTGCTATTGAAGAAGCATATCCCGCTAAAACAACATTTTCAACTTCCACACCAGCGCCATTAACTGCTTTTTTTAAGTTGTTAAGGTTTGATTTTTGTGTTGTAATAATATGTGCTTCAACTTCAAGACGAGAAGCATTCATACCAAGCGGATCTTCTATAAAGTCTTGATCATCAACTTTAAAGTTATAAGGAAGTGCATGAAGGACTTCATATTCATTTGGAATGTTCGCATTGTATAGAGAAGTATGCATAACACGCTCTATCTCTTTAAAGCTAATTTCTTTACTTTGAATATTTACAATTCCATTAGAGTTTAAACTTTTAGTGTAAGCACCTGAAATAGATACTATTGCACTTTTAACATCACTTCCAGCAACTCGTTTTGCATCATCAACAGCTGTTTTAATGCTTCTTGCTGCGAGTTCTATGTTTGTAATACTTCCTTTTCTAAGGCCTTGTGCTTTTGTAGTACCTGCACCAGTAATAGAGATATTATTATTGTCATCTATTTGAGCAATAATGGCACATATTTTTGTTGAGCCAATATCAATGGCTAAAACAGCTCTACCCAATTTACAGTCCTTTTACAAATACTTCAGTTGCGTACTGATTTTGCAATTCTTTAATTAAGGCAGTATTAAAGAGATTACTTTTTAATTTTGCCATCATTTCGCTTTTGTTATCCTTAGTGTTAGCAAGCATTTTTTGTTCCAAAATGTTGTATAGGACGATATTTCCACTGTCTAGAGTTATATAAGAATTTTTGATTGCACTAACAAATAGTTTTGATAAAAAGTCAGTTGCTTCTTCTTTTGAAAGAGGTGCTAGTTTATCAGTATCTTTAATAGTAATGAAATCTGTAGTTGTTCCTTGAAAAGTTAAAAGGTTTGCTTTTGCTTTTTCTAAAAGAGCAGATTGTTTTTTTTGTTTTATATAAAGCATTTCAACTTCTGCTTTAGCTTCTTCATAGCTTTTAACTGAAGGTGCATTTACTTTAAGTAGTTTTATAGTGATGTACTTGTTGTTAAAAAGTATTGGCTTGAGATATGAACTAGAGAGACCAAGTGTAGAAACTTTTTCTAATATTTCTGGATTGAAAGGATTATTACTTAAAGAAAGTGTAGCTGTTTGTGGTTTCGCATCAGTAAGTTTTTCTTTTTTGTAAGCAATATAATTTTTAAGTGCTTCTTTTTTTGTTCTATCTTGGTTCAGCTCTTTTGTTACATCTTCTTTTACTGTTTCAAGTGCTAAAATTTTCCCCTCAGCATCTTTAAAATGGTTTTTATTTTCAACATAATAAGCAGAAATTTCTGAATTTGAGTAAGAGTCTGTGCTTTCATCTTGTGTAATATACTCAATATCATAACTTGTTTGTGTCATAAAAGTACCACTAACCGTTTCCCAAAAAGCTTTTAAAGCTTCATCTGAAGTGTCTAGTGTTACATCTTTAGCTGTTAAAACTTTATAGTTGATTTTATCAGCAATGTTTGAAAGAGTATTGAAGATATTAGCTTCGCTATCTAAAGTTTGTAATGGTAAAAGGTGAAGTGTTTTTTCGATAGTAAGATTTTTCTTGATTTCATCTTCATACTCTTTTGAGCTAAGACGGTTAGAAGCGAGTGAGTTTTTGTAAAGTTCTTTATTGAAAACACCATCTTTGAAAAAATATTCTTCAGTTTTAAGTTCTGCTAAAATTTCCTCATTAGTTACTACTATATCATAAGAAGCTGCTAGATTTAAGATAAGTGCTTGTTGTTTAAGTTGTTCAAATGCTTGTTTTTGTAAACCAAACTGTTTTGCTTTTTCTTCATCAAAGTTCCCTTGAAACGCTTGGTTGTACTGTGAGTAAAGATTTGAGTAAGTTTTTTGAAGTTCACCTTGTGTGATTTCAATTGTGCCAACTTTAGCAATCGCTCCTGCTTTGTCTCCATAACTATACTGACCCCAACCTACAAAACCAGCACCAATAAAGGCAATAGTAGATATCCAAATAGTAATAATTAAATATTTTTTATGTCTCTGCATCCATGTAATCATCGTGTTAAAAACCTTGTAATCTCGTATTTTTGATATTTTAGGTAAATTCGTATTAAACCTTGATAAAGTAAGCACACAAAAGGTATAATTTAGACATGAAAGATAACATAACAAACGAAGAACTTAAAAATCGTGATTTAGATGTTTTGTGGCATCCTTGCACACAGATGAAAGACCATGAAGTATTACCTCTAATTCCCATCAAAAAAGCACATGGTGTTTTTTTAGAAGACTTTGAAGAAAAGCGGTATATAGATGCTATTAGTAGTTGGTGGGTAAATATGTTTGGTCATACTAACACTTATATAAATGATAAAATAAAAGAACAGCTTGATACTCTAGAGCATGTTATTTTAGCTGGTTTTACTCACAAACAAGTTGTAACACTTTCTGAGCGTTTAGTAAAACTTACTCCAAAAAATCTTGATAAATGTTTTTATTCAGATAATGGTTCCTCTGCAGTAGAAGTGGCTTTAAAGATGAGTTATCATGCACATTTAAATGATGGGAAAAAAGATAAACATATCTTTGTCTCACTAACAAACTCTTATCACGGTGAAACTATAGGTGCTTTGAGTGTTGGAGATGTGGAGCTTTATAAAGAGACATATAAACCTCTTTTACTACAAACACTCCAAACACAAGTTCCCCAAGATATGAGTATAAACGCAGCTATAAACGCGGCTGTTGTATTTGAAGAGTTATGTAAAGAAAAAGCACAAAACATTAGTGCTATTATAGTAGAGCCATTGATTCAAGGTGCGGGAAGTATGCATATGTATCATGAAGAGTATTTAGTAAGAGTGAGAGATATATGTACATGTTATGATGTGCATCTTATAGCTGATGAAGTAATGGTTGGATTTGGTCGTACTGGAGAGTTATTTGCTTGTGAGAAAGCCAAAATATCACCTGACTTTTTAGTTCTTTCAAAAGGTTTAACAGGTGGTTATTTACCACTTTCAGTTGTCTTAACTTCAAATGATATATATGCGAAGTTTTATTGTGATTACAATGAACATAAAGCATTTTTACACTCACACTCTTATACAGGTAATGCACTTGCATGTGCAGCGGCAAATGCAACACTTGATATTTTTGAAAAAGACAATGTAATAGAAAACAACAAAAAACTTGCCCAATATATGGGTGAGAAACTAGAAAAGTTTTTAAACTTAGAAAATGTTTTAGGTATTCGTCAAACTGGTATGGTCTGTGCCATTGACTTAAAAGGTTATGATGCAAAATTACGTATGGGCTTAAAAGTCTATCAGTATGCATTAAAACAGGGAGTTTTACTTAGACCTTTAGGGAATGTTATCTACTTTATGCCTCCATATATTATTACAGAAGAACAAATAGACAAGATGATGGACACTGCTTATGAAGCGATTGTAGAAATCAAAAATCTTGTTTAATCGTTTTTACCGACTAGTAACATTTAGCTTTAGTCAAATGTAAAATCCTCTTTTGTACTGTCAAGCATCAGTAATCTACAACTTTTTTCTAATATGGCAAGCTCTTTTGCCATTGCATGAATATCTCGATTGAAAGCATAAACACCATAACCACGGATAACCATAATATTAGTTTTTTGTGTTTGAAAGTAATAAGTGATTTCACTTTGTGCTCTATCGTACCAGTTGTCAAACTCTTTTGGATCTACAATTTCAATGGAGCCAATTTCTTTATGTCCAAAATAATCTTTAGGTGAGATCACATTGTGTTCAAGTGAGTAAGCTGTTGTAAAAGGAGGCATACTGAAGCAGACAAATTTTGCTTCACTTATCTGGGAGTAAATATTAAAATGAATTTTAGCATCGATACTTGCTTGATTCCATCGATAATCTTTTTTGAAATAAAGTTCAATAAGATTATCTTTGTTGAGAGCATCAAATACAGCTTCTTTAGTGTTTATGATAAAACGATTTGATTCTGTTTTTGCAGAGATAGAACCATGATAAATCCCAAAAAAATCTTTTCTAAACATCGACAAGGAGAGTGTAGAGAGTTTTTCTTTGAGTTTGTCTCTGTTCATGTTATTTAAACCAGCTTTTCATCTTGTCAATTGCTGAATCTAAAACACCCTCATGTGGTTTGGACTCTTCTATGCCAAAAGACTCTTGTAGTTTTGTAAGGAGTTCTTTTTGTTCATCGTTGAGCTTTTTTGGATAAGTAAGATTTACTTGAGCAATCAAATCACCTTTGCCATGACCATGTACATCGTCAATACCTTCGCCTCTAAAAGTAAAGTGTTGTTTATCTCTAGTGCCAACATCAAGTTTTAACTCTAGTTCTCCTGTTAAAGAAGGAATATTTAAACTCTCACCTGTAATCGCTTGTGTAAAAAAAACAGGGATTTCAATGTAAACATCATTGTCACTACGGATAAAGTGCTTGTCTGGTTTTACTTCAAAAGTAACATACAAGTCACCACGAGTTCCGCGTTTACCAATGTTTCCTTTTCCTGAAACTCTTAAACGGTTTCCAGTGTCTATGCCTTTTGGAATTTTGACTGTTACTGTTTCTCTAACTTCATCGTATCCATCACCATTACAACTTTTACAAGCATCACTTGCAGCACTACCAGTTCCTTGACATACAGGACAAGTTTGAGAAAAAGTCATGAAACCTTGTTTCATATAAACTTGACCTTGACCCTTACACTGTTTACAAGTAGAAAGTTTGCCGTTTTTAGCACCTGTTCCTTTACAGTCTTTACATGAATTTTTGTAAGTAAATTCTATCTCTTTTTCACAACCAAAGATAGCTTCATGGAAACTAATATACATATCTACATTCATATCAAGTGGATATTTTTCCATATCAGCAGGATTTTGACGGCGACGAGATTGTCCTCCACCAAAACCATTAAACATATCTTCAAACATAGAACCTAAATCATCAAAACCAGCAGATGAACGTCCACCACCCATGCCTTGAAGTCCCTCTTTACCATAACGGTCATAAGTGCTTCGTTGTTGGTCATCACTTAAACATTGGTATGCTTCATTACAGAGCTTAAACTTGTGTTCTGCTTCCGCGTCGCCAGGGTTTTTGTCGGGGTGATACTCTTTAGCAAGTTTTCTGTATGCTTTTTTTATAGTGGTTTTATCTGCACTCTTTGATACTTCTAAGATTTCATAGTAACTTAAATTTTCCATATTTTCCTGCAATATATAATTTTTTTTTGAAATTATACCATGTAATTTTGATATAATCCGTTTATGAAAATAACTTTATCTTCTTTTTTAATATTACTATTATTTTCAGCATGTAGCATATCTCCTAGTCCAAAAAATGAAAATTATGATGAAGTGTTACAAGTGTTTAAAACGAATTGTGAAACACAAAAAGCACAAACTATTTATGGTGACTTATGCACAAACGCAGCAAATGTTACAGATGCTAAAGCTTACATCCAAGACAATTTTACTTTAACAACTGTTGGAGAAGATGGATTGCTTACAGGATACTATGAGCCAGAACTTCAAGGTTCTTTGGTGCAAACAGATAAATACAAGTACCCAATCTATAATACACCTGATGATTTAGTTGTTGTAAAACTAGGTAGTATTTATAATAAACTTAACGATTATCGACTTCGTGGACGTTTAGAGTCTAATGTTTTAGTGCCGTATTATTCAAGAGAAGAGTTAAACAAAAGAGATATAAATGCAAGTGTGATTTGTTATACAGATTCAAAAATTGATTTGTTTTTTTTAGAGGTGCAAGGTTCTGGTCGTGTTACACTTAATGATGGAAAAACAATCTTTATAGGTTTTGATAACCAAAATGGACATCCTTATAAGTCTATAGGAAAACATCTTATATCTCTTGGTGAAATTTCAAAAGAAGATATTTCCTTGCAAAGCATACGGGAGTGGTTTAAACGCAACCCAAACAGAGTTGACGAGATTTTAAATCACAACCCCTCAGTAGTCTTTTTTAATCAACGTGAGCAGGGTGCTACAGGTGCACTTGGAGTGGAACTTACACCACTAAGAAGTGTAGCTGTGGATAAACGCAGAGTACCACTAGGAAGTATGTTACTTTTGCAAGCCTCAGATGAAAATGTGAACTATAATCGTATTGTCTTTGCACAAGATACAGGGGGAGCGATAAAAGGTGAAGTAAGAGCCGATATGTTTTTGGGTTTTGGTGAGAATGCTGGTAAAATTGCAGGAGAATTAAAAGCACCACTTAAGTTGTGGATTTATACACCAAAGGAAGTGCAAAATTGAATGCATCATTAGAAAAATTCAACAGACTAGTTGATGCCCTTCAAGATTTGCCAACTATTGGAAAAAAGTCTGCAACACGACTTGCTTACTTTATGGTGATGAATGACACTTATGTAGGTCTTAAAATTTCTCATGCTATTGAAGATGCACTTGGTAGTCTTAAAAAGTGCAGTGCTTGTGGTGGTATGAGTGAAGATGAGATTTGTTATATCTGTTCTGATGAGAGACGCGATGATACTTTTCTTTGCATAGTTGAAAATGCAAAAGATATTTTACTCTTAGAAGAAAATGCTCTTTTTGATGGTCGCTACTTTGTTTTAGAGTCTTTAGATGAGTTGAGTGTTTCACATTTAGAAGATATGGTTGAAAGTGGTATAAGTGAGATTCTTTTTGCTATAACGCCATCTATAGCCAATGATGCAGTGATTCTTTATATAGAAGATAAACTCAGTAGTTACAATATTAACTTTTCAAGAATCGCTCAAGGTGTTCCAACTGGTGTGAGTTTAGAGAACATCGACTTACTCTCTCTAACTCGAGCTTTAGAAGATAGAGTTCGTGTTTAATTTATAAAATTTATTATTTGATTATAGTTCAAACATTTGAACAAGCATTTTAGAAATTTCCTGAGATGTTCTTTTCTCCACAGTTCCTAGTTTCTTTATGAGCCTTGTTTTATTAACTGTCCTAATTTGGTCTAAGAGTAATAAACCCTCTTTTTTTTCAAATGTTATTTTTGGTCTAAATATAAAATCAAAGCCTTTAGATGTCATTGGTGCAACAATAACTGTTTTTAAAATATTCATTTCATTTGGTGAAATAATTATGCACAGTCTTGTTTTTTGAATTTCAGAACCAATAGTTGGATTTAGTTTGACTAAATAAATTTCAAATCTTTTTATATCAACTACCATTGCCAATCTTCTAAAAGTGCTTCATCTTTAAAACTTTGATTCTTTAATATTGTTTTTTCAATATTTGCTTTCCAAGTATCTCTTGATGTATTGTTAATAGGTCTAATAAGTAAACCATTTTCTAATACTTCAAGTTCTAGGTTAACATTTGCAAGATGAGCTTGTTGTATCAATAGAGTTCGTATTTAAGAATCACTTGGTAAGCTTATGTTAAAACAGCTTCCTTTGTTGTCACTTGTCCAGTCAAGTGTGCCTCCAAGATGATTTTCTACTATCATTATCGACATATAAAGCCCTAAACCTGTTCCGTTTTTAGACTTGGTACTCACATAAGCTGCTCCAAGTTTATGCTTTATTGCTTTATCGATACCCCCACCATTATCACACACACTGATGGTGATTTTATTGTTTTTTTGTATTGCATTGATAGTTATCTCCCCTTCGAGTATTGCTTTTGATTTAATCGCATCTTTTGCATTGTTTATAAGATTTATGAGTACTTGTATAAGTTGGTTCATGAAGATTTCAATCTTTATTTCACTAGTTTTTGGAACATGAAGTGTAATGTTGTTATTTTGTAAAGATTTTAACATCAAGTTTTCTACTTTTTGAACAATAGTGTCGATACTCACAAGTTCTTTCATTTTATCAGGTTTGAAAAAGTCTCTAAAATCATCAATAGTATGCGAGAGGTACTGCGTTTGTTTTTCTAAAGAAGATGTTAAATGCTCAAGCTCTTCTTTAGTAACATCCTCTTCAAGCTCGATTTTTAGTTTAACATTATTTGCGAGCATTGAAATTACACTCAGAGGTTGTCGCCATTGATGTGCTATCATAGCAAGCATATCTCCCATCGCCGCCTGACGCGATTGTGCTATCATAAGTTCATCTTTTTTTTGTAAATCTGTGATGTCTACAATGGCAACAAGATAGAGTGTTTTTGCATTACTTTCGTTATCATTGATAGCCACTGCATTTAAAATTCCTACTCTCTTTTCGCCTGATAAAGTGGTGATAATTTGCTCTACATCTTTTTCTAAAGTTGGGTTTTTGTAGTATGCTTTAATCTTTTGAAGAGCTTTTGCATTTGCATTTTTAAATACAATATTGATAAGATTATCAATAGTTGTAGGTTCATTGAGTGAGTAACCAGTAACTTCTTGATATTTTTTATTTAACATCAACACTTGACCATCGTCATCATAAAGAATAATGGGTGTTGGTGTGAAGTTTAGCATAGTCTCAAACTTGTTTTTTTCTGCTTCTAGTGTATACATAAGCAGTTTTAACTCTGAAATATCACGAATGATTTTTAAAAAGTAAAGAGGTTCGTTTTGTTCATCTTTTAAAAGAACAACAGAGAGAGAAACCCAAACAATAGAACCATTTTTATGAATATATCTTTTTTCAAGGTGATAATTTTCTTTTTCATTATGTAAAAGTTTTCGTAGCATCATATTGTCTAGGTTTATATCATCTTTATAGGTAATATCAGAGATGTTCATACTTAAAAACTCCTCTTTTGTATACCCTAAAAGTTCACTCATGTATTCGTTAGTATCTATCCATTTTTCATCAAGGGATATATGGGCTATGCCTATGTTCGCCTCTTCAAATGTCATCTTATAAAGATGTTCTTGTTTGAAAAGTTTTTTTGATATCTCTTCTTCTTTTGTAATATCTATACCCGAAGTTATAAGACCGGTAATATTACCTTCATTATCTTTTGTATAATGATTTGTCCAAAAAAGTGTATGCTCTTTTTTATTTGTATCTAAGATGGCATTTGTATAGTTTCTTGTAAGAGAAATAGACCCACTGATAACAGAGTGAAATACTTTTTTTACCTCTTTTTGCACATTTTGCGGTAGAAAGTTTTCAAACCAATTTTTACCAAGAAGTTCTTTTTGAGAAGCTCCAAGAAGTTTAGCTCCCTCAGCATTTATCATACTAATGTTTCCCTCAAGGTCAAGTGTCATGAGCAGTGTACCAATGGTATTTAAGTAAAGTTCAGTAATCTTATGCTCGTGCTTTGCTTCTTTTTTTAATCTGTTTTTTGCTGTAATATCTTCAAAGGAAAGCACAGCACCAATTACTTTTTTATTTTCATAAAGAGGGTTTTGTAAAACTTCAACTTCTATGGAAGTACCATCTTTTCTCCAAAAAAGATCTTGAGTTCGCAGGGATCTTCTATCTGTTAGATGTTGATGAATTTTACACTCATTTTTAGGAAAGTGAGATCCATCAGCTTTTGTGTGATGCCAAAGTTTATGGGCATTGTTGGCTATGAGTTCCTCTTTTGAAAACCCAAGTAACTTGCATGTAGCATCGTTTACAAAAGTGTGGTTCCCTTTAAGATCTAGACCAACTATACCATTTTGAGTGGCATTTAAGATACCTATTAACTTCTCCTGTAGTTTCGTTTCATTAAGTATAGATGTATGCAACTCTTCATTAGAACTTTGTAGCTCTTCATTTGAAGTTTCAAGCTCTTCGTTAGAGCTTTGTAGCTCTTCATTTGAACTTTGAAGTTCTTCGTTTAGCAGTTGCATATTCTCTTTATAGATAGTGAGTTTATCATCTAGAATGTGATTTTCATCTTGAAGTTGTTTGGATTGAGCACTTAAACTCTCTATAAGAAAAGATTCTTCAGGAAGGTTGAGGTTAGTCGTATCAAATATTAGCTCACCAGTATGTAGTTCTTGAAAGTAGAGTAAAACCATAGTTGTGTTTTCTTTGTGATAAGGGTAAGCTAGGATTTTTACATACAAATGAGTGCCGTTTGTTAAAGATACTTCTATAAACTGAGTAGTGTGATGGACATTTTCTTTGAAGACTAAAGTGATAAGTTTTCGCACAGCATATTTCAGTGATGTATGTAGGTGTTCGATGATATTGAGTGTCATAAAACCATCTGGGAGAGCGACATAAGCAAGTGAACCTTTTTTATAGACAATAGACATTTCTTTATCAACAACGATACAGTTTGGGATAAGGTGTTCGACCATTGTTTGAATTATCTGTTTATCTATATCTTGTTTTATACTTTGATCATGTACAGGCTTAGCACCGTTTTCTTGTAGATGTTTTGAAAAAAAGTGATGAGACAATTTTGGAGGATTTTTGAGTTTTTCTTTTACATAGATTTTATGTTCAGAATTAAGTGTATCAAAATACTTTACACTTAAGAGTGTAGACTCAGAAGAACCTAAAAAGAGTAAACCATCATCTTTAAGCGAATAGTGCAGGAGTGTAAAAATCTCTTGCTGGATTTCTGGTTTGATGTAAATAAGAAAATTTCTACAACTGACTATATCTTGGTTAATAAATGGAGGATCACTTAAAACATTGTGTTGCGTAAAGACAATATTGTTTCTTATTTGATTGATAACTTTATAAGCATTTTCAACTTTAGTGAAATAGTGAGAGAGCATTTTTTTATCTAAAGTATTTACAGCTTCTTGTGAGTAAATAGCTACTCGTGCCTTAGCTAATGCTTTTACATTTATATCAGAGGCAAAGATTTTTACATAAAACTTTTTTTGAAGTTTTTGTGAGACTTGGTCTATGAGAATAGCTAGAGAGTAAGCTTCTTCTCCTGTAGAACAGGCAATAGACCAAACTTTTACTTCGTAATTTTCAGGTTTGTCTTTTAGATAAAGATATATCTCTTCTTTGAGTGTATCAAAAGAGTCTGTATCTCGAAAAAATTCTGTAACTCCAATCAAAATATTTTCATAGAGTAGCTGCGTTTCTTCTTGATTTGATTTTATGTACTGTACATAAGCATTCATATCTTCAATATGTAAAAGAAGCATTCTTTTGTTAATACGTCTGAAAATGGTCTCTTCTTTGTATTTTTCAATGTTAAGACTTGTCTGTTTGTAAAGTAAATCTTTGATAAAAGCAAAAGGTGCAGCGATTTCAGGGTGTTCAATACTAGATAAAGTATGTCCAATCTCTTTAATGCGGAGAACATAATCAACATAGCCGGAATCTATAGCACTTTGAGGCATACTGCTGTAGTGTGCCTCTTTTGGATCTTGAGCGATTGTAATGCCATGATACTCTTTAATTTTTTGTATACCTTCTCTCCCATCATGTCCAGCACCAGTGAGTAGTATAGCAACACTTTTCTCTTTTTTATAGAGTGCTAAGGTTGTAAAAAGTTTGTCTATGGAAGGCGTAGAGGTGTGTTTTGTTTTTTGTGCAACTTCTTCTAGTAGTAATTTTTTATCTTGCAAAACCAAATCAAAACCAGCAGGAATCACATAAATAGTTTTTGGCATAAAAACTGTATCTTTTGTTAGTTCGATAACATCTAAAGTAGTATATCTAGTAAGTATTTCAGATAAAGCACTTGTCTTTAATGGATCAAGATGCTGTGCGATAATATAAACATATTCTTTGTCTACAGGAAGTAAAGGTAGTAACTGTTCAAATGCCTTTAGTCCCCCAGCGCTTGCCCCTATACCAATATAAGTTAAATCTTTCATATGTATCCAGTTTATAAGTTTTATAAAGTTATTTTATCATAATGTAGCAAAAATTAGATACAATACTTAAATTTTTTACTTAAAGAAGATACTAATGGTGAACTTAAAACTACTTAAAAAACTTGCAAATAATTACACCGTATTATATGTTGAGGATGACTTGGAAATTCAAGAAGAGATGTTTTTGTACATGAGTAAGTTTTTTAAAAATGTTGTCAAAGCTGATGATGGACTAGAAGGTCTTGAGTCTTACAAACAAGAAAATTTTGACATAGTTATAACTGATTTGTCCATGCCAAATATGAACGGTATAGAGATGCTAGAAAAGATTAAAGTAATTAACAAAGAACAGCTTGTTTTGATTACCTCTGCACATAGTGAATCTGAGTACATGATAAATGCTATCAAAATTGGGATAGATGGGTATATTATCAAACCATTTGAGTATGAACAACTCAATTATGAAATTTTTAAAATTGTTGAAAAAATAGACAAGTTTGCTCAAAATGAAGAGTATAAAAAATATCTCCAAACAATGGTAGAACAAAAAACTTCTGAACTTAACTCCATGATACATTTTCAAAAATACAATTATGAAAAAACACTTATTTCAATGGTGGAAATGATAGAAGATAGAGATACTTACACAGCAGGACACAGTGAAAGAGTGGCACACTATAGTAAAATCATAGCACAAGAAATGGGTTATGATGAGGCAGAGTGTCAAAAAGTTTATCAAGCTGGAATCTTACATGATATTGGCAAAGTTGCCACTCCAGATGTCGTTTTACTCAATCCGCAAAAGTTAAATGATTTAGAGTATAAATTGATTCAAGAGCATGTAGAAGTAGGGTACAAACTTTTGGTAAATATTCCTATGTTTAAAGAGTTAGCAGCAATCGTTCATGACCACCATGAAAGATATGATGGCAGTGGCTATCCAAGAGGTTTAGAAGATAAAGAAATTAATCCTTTAGCAAAGATAATGGGTGTGGCAGATGCTTTTGATGCAATGACAACAAGTAGAATATATAAAGGACGAAAAAGTGTTCAAGAAGCATTACTAGAGTTAGAAGGGTTAAAAGGCACTGATTTTAATCCAGATGTTATAAAAGCTAGTCAAAAAGTTCTCACAAATGTTAAAATAGACACAGAGGTAAATCAACTACCAAACACCGATATAGAGAAAGAGAGATTCTCTTATTTTTATAATGATATGCTTACAAATATATATAATCAACGCTATTTAGAAGTTGTATTAGTGCAAAATAGTTTTGACATGAAGTTTGATTATTTACATATGTTTCAACTCAAACATTTTACAGAGTATAATAAAGAAAATGGATGGCAAAGTGGAGACGAAATCTTAAAAAGTGTAGCAAATATTTTAAAAAAGTGTCCAAAAAATATAAACATTTTTAGAGTTTTTGGAGATGACTTTGTACTTTTATGTAAAGATACTTACGAGCTAGTTGAGATACAAAAATCTATAGAAGATGTCTTAAAAACAAGTGTTGTTATATGTGAGTTGAAGAGTTTTAATCTTCATGAATCTAAAATAAATAGTGTACGAGATTTGGAATTTTTCTAAAATTCAAAACTCTTTTGCATTTCATATTGGATATCTTCTTTTTTAAGTTCACCTTTTACAAAGAGCTCATTTGCTAAAACTCCTTGCCCTAAAAGCATATCAGCTCCATCTTTAAAAGTGATGTTTTTTTCTTTTGCTAGTTGTAAAAAAGGTGTGAGTTTTCCGTAAATCGCATCGGCAACATAGTTTGAGTTCTCAAGTACTGCGTTTATGATGTCCGTTGGAGCGGGAAGGTCGTCATCACTCAGACCTGCACTTGTAGTATTTACGACTAAGTCATACTTTTGTATTTCAAAATCATCCCAAGTAAAACATTTACAACTAAGTGTTGTAAAGTAATCTAGTCTTGAGATACTTCTATTTAATACTGTGACTTTTATATTGTCCTCTAAAAAACGAGAGACTAAAGCTTTTGCAGTACCACCCGCACCTAATACTAAAATGTTTTTGATATTTTTAAACTCACCGATAGCATACATAAAACCATCAGCATCTGTATTGTAACCGATGAGTTTACCATCTTCATCTATAAGAGTATTTACAACACCCACTTTTTGAGCAAAGCCTCGTACTTCATCGCAGGCATTAAACGCAGCCTCTTTATGCGGTACTGTTACATTTGCACCAGATAAGCTAAGAGAGAAAAATGTCTCTTTGAGTTTGTCACCATCAAGAAGATGAGTTCTTGTATAACAAGCAGGGTAGTTTAGATTTTTAAAGACAGTGTTGTGCATGAGTGGTGAACGAGAGTGTGACACAGGGTCACCAAAGATTGAAAAAAGTTGTTTCATTACTTTTTATCTAAATCTTCAAGAGAGTGTATCAGAGCACCTAGTTTATTTTCCACTTCAAGATACTCAAGTTCATTCACACTATCCGCTACAATTCCTGCACCTGCTTGAAGTACTACCTTGTCTTCTTTTACCATAGCCGTACGAATAGTAATCGCACTATCCATGTTTCCATCAAAACCAAAGTAAGCGATGCTTCCACTGTAAAAGCCGCGTTTAAGTCCCTCATACTCTGCTATAAGCTCCATAGCACGAATTTTAGGGGCCCCTGTCATAGTTCCTGCTGTATAGGTCGCCATAAACAAGTCAAACATATCTTTGTCTTCTGCAAGTTGTGCTGTTACATCAGAAACTATATGCATAACATGAGAAAAACGTTCTATGTGCATCATATCATTTACTTTAACACTTCCAGTTTTTGCAACGCGACCAACATCATTACGACCTAAGTCTATAAGCATAAGATGTTCTGCAAGTTCTTTTGGGTCTGCTAAAAGTTCGCGTTCAAGCTCAAGATCTCTCTCTTTTGTACTCCCGCGTTTACGAGTGCCTGCAATTGGACGAAGAAGAAGCTCACCATTTGTTAAACGCACCATAACTTCAGGAGAAGAACCAACAATACTAAAATCTTCATACTCCATTAAAAACATATAAGGAGAGGGGTTTTTTGCTCGTAAAATTCTATAAAAACTAAAAGGGTCTACTTTGATGTCGCGTGTAAAACGATTTGTCATAAGTATTTGAAAAACATCACCACTTTTAATCATCTCTTTAGATTTGTCAATCATTTCAAAAAATGTCTCTTTAGAGTGTGCAAAAGAGCCTTTGTCCTCTCCAATACTATACACACGGTGTTTGTAAGTGTAAGTTCCTTTAAGGTCATCATGAATAGTTTCAAACTTATCTGCAAACTCTAGCATTGTACTCATAAGTGTAATTTGATGATTTTTATGTGAGTAAACTAAAATCATTTTCGGAAGTATTAGGTCAAGATCAGGTGTGTTTAACTCATCTTTGAGGTTATCCATACTTGAACCAAGTTTTGGCTCAAAAACTTTAACCATGTCGTAACCGATGTAGCCTATAAAACCATCAACATAACCAACTTTTAGTTTTTTGATGGCATCTTTATACTCTTGTGTATCTTTTGCATTATAATAATTTTTTAAAAAAGTAAAAGGAGATTCTTCATTTGTATGTTGTACTGTGTTTGCATCAGTGTAGATTGTTTTTTCATTGATGTACTGAAGTCGCTCTCTGGCTCCTATACATATAAAACTATAATTTCCTTCACTGTTTCCAGCACTCTCAAGAAGAAAAGAAATCTCTCCTTTAAACATATCTTTTAGTTTTGCATAAACAGCAATAGGGGCTAATTGGTCAAGTGTAAATTGTTTAGAATGTATCAAGCTGTGCCTTAGTTAGAGTTTGATTAAGAAAGCACCTGGCTCAATTTTAGCACGAATAGTACGTCTTGCATTTTGTGCAGCTTTTTTTGTATCGAATGGGCCAATAAGAACTTTATTTAAGTTTTGTACTTTATGGTATTTGTAGTTGTATTTAAGATCTGTAATTGATTTTAAAAACTTTTTGTTTGGTGCATATTTTGAAAATGAACCAACTTGAATATAATAAGCAGCACTTTTTGCAACTTGTATAGGTGAACTAGCTTGGGTTTTTTTACTTACAGGTTTTATAACAAGAGGTTTTTTAGTTTTTACAACTACTGGAGCATTTTCTTGTTCAGTAATACTTTCTTCTTTTAACTTTTTAGCTATATTATCAAGGTTGCTAGTATCTGCAACTTTTTCTTCTATAACTTGAACATCTTCAAAAAGAGGTTCATCTACAGGTTCATCAACTTGAGTTAAATCTGGTTTAGGAGGAAGAGCAGCTTGAGGTAAATTGTCAGTACCATTAGAAGTAAGTGAATTCATAAGCATTACAACAATGACTAAAATAACACCTAAAGTAGCAACAGCAAGAATAATTTTTTTGTTAGAACTGGCTGAATTGCCCTTGTTGAGTATGATGTCGTTTAATTCGTTTTTATCTTGCATAATATTACCCCAAGTTTTATTTACTTCTATGATACCAAAAAATTGCTAATGGTGCAAATTTCTTACAAATGTTTAGACCAAGAAGCTCCACGTTCTTTAGCATATACTTCATAGGGAAGTGTTAAAATATTGTACTCATCAGGCATATCGGCATTGGGAAACATTCGCCACTGTTTTGGTTGTTTAGCTGCTAGTTTCATGCTAATCATTTTTCCAAGTTGTATAGCTTCTTGAAGAGTTGTATGACCTTTATGAATGTAAACATGCAAATGACCTTTTGTTTTTGTTTCATAAGCTGTGAAGTTAATATAGCCTTCTTCTCGTAAAAGTAGCTGCGTTTTATGATAAAATCGTTCAGGGTCACGACCATTATAGTCTATAACAATATTTTCAACAATCCCTTTTTTGTCTACAATGGAATGAGCAACTGTGAGTTCACCTTTAAGGTGTTTATTTATAATAGATTGGTTTAAAGGTGCATTGACTTTTTCAAACTTGTTGTAAAAAGTTCGCCCCTTAAAACTTAACTTATCCACTACGGTATCTTTTTTTTCCCAGTAGTGGTCACTCACCATTTTAATCAGTTTCATATCCATTGCAGTCATGTTTGTACCTTAGTAAGTTGATTGGTTATAAATTACAAAATTTTGAGCTAAAGTTTTTAACTCTTCTTTTATACTTGCTTGAAGCTCAGTGTTGTTAATATCATCTAAAACATCAGCCATTTTATTTGCAATCAATTCAAACTCTTTTTCTTTCATACCGCGGCTTGTTAGGGCAGGTGAACCAACTCTTATACCTGAAGTTACAAAAGGACTACGAGTTTCACCTGGTACAGTGTTTTTGTTGATAGTTATACCTGCATTTCCTAAAGCTGCATCAGCATCTTTACCACTTATCTCAGTTCCAACAAATGAAACTAAAATTAGGTGGTTATCTGTTCCACCACTTACAACATCGTAACCACGTTTCATCATTACTTCACCAAGAACTTTTGCATTAGCTTTTACTTGTTTAGCATACTCTTTCCAAGCTGGAGATAAATTGTGTTTAAAACCAACTGCTTTTGCAGCGATAACATGAACAAGTGGTCCACCTTGAAGTGCTGGAAAGATTGCAGAGTTAATCTTTTTAGCAATATCCGCATCATCTGTCATTATCATACCACCACGAGGTCCAGCAAGTGTTTTGTGAGTTGTTGTTGTTACAACATGAGCATGAGGAAATGGGCTAGGGTGTTCACCAGCAGCGACTAAACCAGCGATGTGTGCGATGTCGGCAAAAAGAATTGCTCCAACTTCATCAGCAATTTCACGAAACTTTTTAAAGTCAATTTCACGAGCATAAGCAGAAGCTCCACAAACGATGATTTTTGGTTGCGTTATTTTAGCAATATCTAAAACTCTTTCGTAGTTGATACGACCATCAAGCTCAACACCATAAGTAAATGAGTGATAATTTTGACCGGAAAAACTAGGCTTTGAACCATGTGTTAAGTGACCGCCATGGCTTAAATCCATGCCTAGAAGTTTATCACCAGCTTTTAAAAGTGCTGCATATACTGCACCATTTGCTTGACTTCCTGAATGTGGTTGTACATTTGCAAAGTTACATCCAAAAAGTTCGCAAGCACGGTCAATCGCAAGTTGTTCAACACCATCTGCATATTCACAACCACCATAGTAGCGTTTCTTAGGATAGCCCTCAGCATACTTGTTGGTAAATACTGAACCCATAGCTTCCATTACTGCTGGAAGTGTAAAGTTTTCAGATGCAATCATCTCTAAGTGGTCAGTTTGTCTCTCTAACTCTTGTTCACATAAATTAAATATTTCTTCATCAAATTCTTTTAAAAAACTCATTTATTATTCCTCTTCTTTATTTTGTTCTTCATTGTTGAGTGGTTTCATTGCTGGAAAAAGTAAGACATCACGGATGCTATGCTCATTTGTAAGAAGCATAACCAACCTGTCTATCCCTATACCCTGACCAGCAGTTGGAGCCATACCATAACTAAGTGCTTCTACGAAATCTTTGTCCATCTCATGTGCTTCATCATCACCAGCATCTTTAGCATCCATTTGACCTTCAAAACGACCAAGTTGATCTACTGGGTCATTAAGCTCAGAGAAGGCATTTGCAATCTCACGTCCTGCTATAAATAGCTCAAAACGCTCAGTGATTTCTGGATTTTCATCACTTCTACGCGCAAGTGGAGAAATCTCAACTGGATACTCTGTAATAAAAGTAGGGTCTATGAGTTTCTCTTCAACAAACTCATCAAAAAGTTCACCTTGAAGCTGACCTAAGTTCATTCCTGGTTTTACAGTGATATTTTTTTCATTTAAAAACGCAATAATTTTATCTTTATCGCCTGTCACTTCTATAGGAACACTACCAATAGTTGTTAGTGATTCTATGAGCGGGATTTCTTGAAAATTTTCAAAATTTACTTCAAGTTCACCATATGGTAAAATTGTTGGTAAATTTAGATGGTCAAAAAGGTAAGTAAAATACTCTTTAGTAATTTCTATTAAATCTTTATATGTTTTATATGCCCAGTAAAATTCTATAGAAGTAAATTCTGGATTATGTGTTGCGTCCATACCTTCATTTCTAAAGTTACGGTTAATCTCAAATACCGCTTCAAATCCACCAACGATAAGACGTTTTAAGTAAAGCTCAGGAGCAATTCTAAGGTATCTATCTATGCCAAGTGCATTGTGATGTGTTGTGAATGGTTTTGCATTTGCCCCGCCAGCGATAGGGTGCATCATCGGCGTTTCAACCTCTAAAAAGCCTTTATCTTCAAAGAAACGACGAGTTAAAGAGATAACCTTTGAACGAGTTTGAAAAGTTTTTCTTACATCAGCATTCATAATCAAGTCAAGATAGCGTTTACGGTAACGAATCTCTTTGTCTGTTACACCATGAAATTTTTCAGGAAGTGGATTAATCGCTTTTGTTAGTAGTTTTAAATTACTTGCATGTAAAGAAAGCTCTCCTTGACCTGTTACAAAAGGATAACCGGTAACTTCAATAATATCTCCAACTTCAATATTTTTTTTAAAAATTGTGTTATAAAAACCTTCTGCTAAATGATCTCGTGCAACATAAATCTGTAGCATACCACTCTCATCTTCGATTTTTACAAAAGATGCTTTTCCCATAATACGAAGTAGTTTAATTCGACCACTTACTATATATGAACGATGTTCATCGCGTTTAGATTCTGTATGCTCAATATCTGAGTTTACATTAAGATATTTTGTTATAGTTGTATTTCTTTTAGAGTCATTAGCATAAGGGTTAATTCCTGCTTCTCTTAAAAATTCTGCTTTTTCAATTCTTTGTTGTATATATTTATTGGTTAGTGGCAATATTGTTCCTTATTATAGTTGTTTATTTTGGCAAGCTTGACAGATACCGTATATCTGCATAGAGTGTTCGCTCATTTTGAAGCCAAGCTCATTTGTAATATCGTGTTGACGTTTTTCTATGACTTCATCAACGAACTCTGTAATTGTTCCACATTCTGTACAAATAAGATGGTCGTGATGTTCTTTTGCTCCAAGTTCGTACTTCTTTCCTTGTGCTCCAAAAGATAAAGATGTAACCATATTAGATTCTTCAAGGAGTGCAAGTGTTCTGTAAACTGTTGCTATTCCTGTTTTAAGAGTAGAGTGTTTTTCTTGGATAAGATGATGTAAAGACTCTGGAGTCAGGTGTTCATCAGAGTTGTATAGCATCTCTAAGATAACTTCCCTTTGAATGGTAAATTTTAAACCATTCTTTTTGAGTAAAACTTTGAAGTCTTCAAGGAGTTGTTTATACTCAACTATTCTGTCGTCAAAATTTGTTGTAAGGTTGGGCATCTTACTTCTTTCCTTGTAATTTGTCTTTTATTTCTTGAATACTATCTGAAATATTTTGATCCACACTCTCTTTTATTTTTTCATTAACACCATCAATGCTCGAATTGAGCTCTTTGGAAAGTTGTGCTGGATCCATTTTCATAATAAATGCTCCAGTTGAAACAAATACAGGGAAAAGTACACTTGTTTGAAGAGAAGAGTCTAAAGTAGATTTGATTGCTTTGATGTTGTATGTAGCATATGCGATAACTGAAGCAATAAGAAAAAATTTACTTGCACCAAATACAAATCCTAATAGTTTATCCATAATACCAAGACCACTCATGGCACTTAGTTTTGTAAAGAAAGCTCCTATCAAAATCATACTTATCCAAACAGCAGCAAAAGTTACAAGAAAACCAGTGAAATTAATTGCAGCAGAGTTATCAAATTTAAAAACAAGGTCACTTAAACGCTGTCCAACTTCATTGCCAAGTCTTGAAGCGATAAATATACCACCGATAATGCCAAGTAAACCAAAAAGCTCTTTAAAAAAGCCATTAATAATTCCTTTGAGTCCAAGTAGTAAAATAATTGATGCAGCGATTAAGTCAAAATAATTAAAGTCCATGTAATACCTCCGTGTAAAGTTGATCTTTTCCATTGTGTTTAGCTGTATAAAGCGCTTTGTCTGCTCTAGCGAGTAAAGACTCTGGGGTGTCCCCTTGCATAAACTTTGTTGCCCCAATACTTACTGTAGCACTAAGTGCTTTGTTTTTATAGATAAGTTTGTTATGTCGGATAAGTTCTAGTAGTCTATTTGTCGCTATTATACAATGTTCATCGTCAATTCTATTAAGAGCAATAACAAACTCTTCTCCACCAAATCTAAATACCTTATCCCCATCTCTGAGTGTTTTTCTCAAAAGATTTGCCACATATATGATGACCTTATCTCCTGCTACATGACCATGAGTATCGTTAATACTTTTGAAATTGTCAATATCAACTACTAAAAGATGAAAGTTGTAAGGTAATTTTTTGTTTGCACAGAGGGTATCAAGATATGTTGTTAGTGCACGTCTATTAAAAATTTTTGTAAGTGCATCAAGGTTTGTCTTCTCTTCAAGTTCATGAACTTGAAGTGTGAGTTTACTTATAATTTCGTTTGCTTTTCTTACTTCATCGGTCATATGCAACTGAATTTCATTAAACTTACTTGTTATGTCTGGTATGTTGATGTGGTTGCCTGTACACTCTAAGAGGGTATCTTCATGCAGTCTTGTCAGTTTTTCTATCTTTTCATTTGTTTTTTTATAAGAAGATAGACTTTTTTTTGCAATTTCTTCGTAAGCATTATGAAAAAGAGACTCTGTATAACCAGAAGTGTTGATTTCATCTTCGTTTACAGTTCTAATGAGCTCAGCAGATTCTCTCAAATATGTCGAGACTTGTGCAATAGTAGCTTCTTGTTCTTGCTCATCAATGATAATAAGGAGCTCTTTACACATTTTATCAACTAAAGATATGAGTTCTTTTTTTTGCATACTGACCCCGTATAAAATATTTCGTTATTATACTAATAAAAGCATAAATAAAACTTTTTTTAGATAAACTTCAAAAAATAATTTATGAAGGCCTATAATATGAGTACTTGGAGCCCATCAAGTTGGAAAGAAAAACCAATCTTACAGCAACCAACTTATCCAAATCAAGCAGAACTTGACAGAGTTTTAGCAGAATTAAAAAACTATCCACCACTTGTTTTTGCAGGAGAAGCACGTTCACTTAAAAGTGAGCTTGCAAATGTTGCAAACGGAGAAGGTTTTTTACTTCAAGGTGGCGATTGTGCAGAGAGCTTTTCAGAGTTTCATGCAGATAACATAAGAGATAGTTTTAAAGCTATGATGCAAATGGCAGTTGTAATGACTTATGCTGGTGGACTTCCTGTTGTTAAAGTTGGTCGCATGGCTGGTCAGTTTGCAAAACCTCGTTCATCAGATACTGAAACATTTGATAATGTAACTTTAGCTTCATATCGTGGAGACATTATTAACGGTTCTGAGTTTACTGAATCTGCTCGTATTCCAGATCCACAAAGAATGATAAGAGCTTATAATCAAGCATCAGCAACACAAAATTTACTCCGTGCTTTCGCATCAGGTGGTTTAGCAGATTTACATAAAGTACATCAATGGACACAAGATTTTGCACACCAAGGTGAATTAACTCAAAAGTATGAGGCCTTAGCAGAAGAGATTGGCAAATCTTTACAATTTATGGAAGCTTGTGGCGTTACCTCTAAGACATACAGAACACTTCGTGAAACTGATTTTTATACTTCCCATGAAGCTCTTTTACTTCCTTATGAAGAAGCATTTACTCGCAAAGACTCCATGAGTGGTGAGTGGTATGATACATCGGCTCATATGTTATGGATAGGGGACAGAACTCGTCAACTTGATGGTGCACATGTTGAGTATCTCCGTGGTGTTAAAAACCCTATTGGTGTAAAAGCTGGACCATCAATGGATCCAGAAGATTTGATAAAACTTTGTCAAACACTCAATCCTGAGAATGAAGCCGGTCGTTTAAATATTATCGTTCGTATGGGAGCTGGAAAAGTAGGTGATGGATTGCCAGCACTGATTAGAACAGTTGAAAGAGAGGGGATGAAAGTTGTTTGGTCATGTGACCCAATGCATGGAAATACTATCAAATCTTCAAACAACTATAAAACTCGTCCAGTAGATAGTATCTTAACTGAGATGAAAGAATTTTTTCAAGTACATAAAGCTGAGGGAACTCATGCGGGTGGTGTTCACTTGGAGATGACAGGTAAAAATGTAACTGAGTGTATCGGGGGTAGTTTTACAGTAACAGAAGAGGATTTAAGCTCTCGTTACCATACTCACTGTGACCCACGTCTAAACGCAGACCAGTCTTTAGAACTTGCATTTTTGATTGCAGATTCTTTAAAAGATGCTCGTCAGTAAAAAAACTTAAGAGTTTATCTCTTCTTCTTTTTCTTGTATAGTTAAAAGTTCTTCAACTTTTAACTCATACTCTTCTTCTATATCAGCTAGCTCTTTAGCTAAGGCACTGATGCCTACTTCTTCATAACATTTTGGATTTGTTAAACACTCATTTTTTAACTCAATTTGCTCTTCTAGTTTTTCAATCTCATCTGGCAAATTTTCAAGAGCCATTTTTTCTTTAAAAGTGAGTTTGATTGTTTTTGTTTTCTCTTTTCTTGTCTCTTTTTCTTTAGGTTTACTCTCTGAGAGTATTTGCATTTCACTAAGTTCTTTTAACTCTTTTTCGAGTTCTAAGTATTCGCTGTATTGTTGATATGATTCTTCTATAGTTTTATTATTCTTAAAAATAAAAAGTTTTTTAGCAATTTTATCAACAAAATATCTATCGTGAGAGACGATAATTACAGCTCCAGAAAAGTTTGTAAGTTGCTCTTCAAGGATGTTTATAGTGGGAATATCTAAGTCATTTGTCGGCTCATCAAGAATGAGTATATCTACATCTTTTGTAAAGAGCAGGGCAAGTGCCACACGATTTTTTTCACCGCCACTTAAAATACCAACTTTTTTTTCTAAAAATTCACGAGGAAAAAGAAAATTTTTGAGGTATCCATAAACATGAAGGTCACTACCACGGACTGACACACGGTCTCCACCATGAGGACAAAATGTTTCTATGAGGTTTTTGTCATTATCAAGCATTTCACGGTGTTGGTCAAAATAACCCACTTTAAATTCACCGCGTTTAATAACTCCAGTTGTAGGTTCTAGTCTACCTAAGAGTGCTTTTAAAAGTGTAGACTTACCACTTCCATTTGGTCCAACGATAGCGATAACATCTTTTTGGAGTATACGAGTTGTAAACTCTTTTAAAAGCTCTTTATCGCCAAGTGTTAGCCCTAAGTTTTCTACTTCAAAAAGCATCTTCTGTTTGTTGATACTTTTGTCACGGTTGAAGTTTTTGGCTTCACGTTGGAGTTCTACTGACATCTTACGGATTCTTGCAGGGTTGGTTTTTGCATCTTCACGTAGGTTCATGAGTCGTTCTTTTCGCCCTTCGTTGCGTTTAAGACGAGCACGAACACCACGAGCTAACCATTCGTTTTCCCGTTTTAGTAGACCTAAAAGATTGTCATGTTGTTTTTGCAGAGTTCTGATGTATTCTGCTTTTTGCATGAGGTAGTCACTATAACCACCGCTATATTCTTGCAGGGCACAATCATCAACTTCTATACTTTTAGTTGCAATTCTATCTATAAAATATCTATCATGAGAGATAAAAACAAGAGTGAATTTCTCTTTTAAGATAAGCTCTTCTAAAAACTCAACCATATAAACATCAAGGTGATTGGTAGGCTCATCAAGAAGCAAGATATCGGGTTTTTGTAGAAGTAAAGAGGCAAGAGCAACACGACGCTGTTCTCCACCACTTAAAAGTGAGATAGGCTTGTCTTCGTAGCGTTTAAGGTCAAAGCTTTGGATGATACGTTCTATTTTGTCATCTAAGTTCCATGCATTATGGTGCTCAATATAACGGGAGAGCTTTTCATGTTCATCAAGTAAGGGCTTATTGTCAAAGTCATTAGAAAGGGCTATTGAGAGTTCATTGTATCTCTCTTTGGCTGCGTTTAATTCTCCCAGTCCACTTTCAACAGCTTGACGAACATTATGTCCTTCTTCAAAATTTGGTCTTTGGTCAAGCATCTTGACTTCTAAATCATTTTGTGTGATACGATGTCCAGCATCAGGAGTAAGTGTACCATTGACTATTTTCATAAGGGTAGATTTCCCACTCCCATTTTTACCAATGATAACAATTCTTTCGCCCTCATCAATATGAAAGTTGACATCCGTGAGAATTTTTTGAGCAGAGTAGTGTTTTGAAATTTTTTGCAGGTCTATGAGTGCCATTTAGTTGTGTTGGTATCCGTATTTTTTAATATCTTCTATAAGATTGTCGAGTTGCATTTTATAATGTTCGACTAATGTTAGGTAGCTTGCTTCTTCTGTATCTTTGAGTGCTACTTTGATGTCTTGTGCTATGTTGTAAAGTGAATCTGCTCCTAAATTTGCTGTAAGCCCTATGATGTCAAGGAGAAGTTCGTCTGCTTTTTGAAGTTCATTATTATCAAGATATTCGCCTAGTTTATGTGTAGAGTTTTCATACATATCTACAAATTCATTTAAGATTTCTTTATAAAACTTTTCATCATTTCCACAAATTTCTAAACCAATCTTTGTATTTAACTCTTCTACTTTAATAAGTTTTTTTGGAGTGCTTGCTTTACTATATGCATATAAGATGTCATATAAAGCAGAAATTTTAAGTGGTTTTGCAAGATGCTCTTGCATACCAGCCTTTTTCATTTTTTCAATATCATAAGCAGCAATGTCACCACTTAAAGCAACTATAGGGATGTTGTCATATTGAGGAGTATTTCTAATAGTTCTTGTAGCTTCAAAACCATCAACTCTTGGCATGTGTGCATCCATAAGAATCATAGAAAAATCACTATCTTCTAGTAAGATATCAAGAGCATCTTGTCCATCATCAGCCATAGAAAGTTTTATACCAGTATCAGCGAGTAAACCTTGAATTACTTTTTGGTTGATAAGGTTATCTTCTGCAACTAAAATACGTGTTCCTGCAAACTCTTTAAAGTTCTCTTTTGTAATCTTCCCATGAGGAGGAACTATTCTTGTAGAAAATGTAAGTGTTTGAGGTTTTTGTGAAGTCTTCATATCTGGAATCCTTTCTTCTTCAATAGGCTCTATTTCTTGCATTTCATAGTCTGTATCGACAGTTATTGCATCTTCATTATCTTCACCATAATCTAAATTTTTTAAGTAATTGTTTACTGGAAGTTGATTTAATTCATTGCGCACTTTTTCATTGTTGTGTTTAATTCTCATTCTTATTAATAAAATAAGTAAAATTAATACGATTATAACAATAATCATATTAAATAAATATCCTTCATACATATATTTAAATATCCTTACTTTTTCACTATGATACCCATAAGATAATTAAATTTTACAAAATTTATGTATAATTCGTTTAAAAAAGGTCGCTTGTGCAAGATATACCTCATGTTCCCGTTTTGTATCGTGAAGTTGTTGAAACCTTTAAAGATATAGATGCAGGTTATATTATTGACTGTACAATGGGGTATGGTGGGCACTCTTCATTACTCTTGGACGCCAATCAAAACATCAAATTAATAGCCATAGACCAAGACCAAACAGCTATAGAGTTTTCAACAAAAAGACTGGCTGCGTTTGGTGAGAGAGTAAGTATCAAAAAAGGTCGTTTTTCTGTTGTTATTCAAGATATTTTAAAAGAGATAAATCCAAGTGAAATCAAAGGTGTTTTAGCAGATATAGGTGTCTCTTCACTACAACTTGACCAAAAAGAGCGAGGTTTTTCTTATGAGAGTGAGACTCTTGATATGCGAATGGATAAAGATGTACCTCTAAATGCAGCAGATGTTGTAAATGACTACTCGACACAAGAACTTGAACATATTTTACTAGAGTATGGAGAGCTTAGAAATTATAAAAAAATAGCAGCACAAATAGTCAAACAAAGACCTTTTAATTCGGCAAAAGCTTTAGCAGATGCTCTGAAAAATGATATGCCAAGAGGCAAAAAGATACATCCAGCTACACTACTTATGCAAGCTATAAGAATAGAAGTAAATGATGAACTAGGAGAGCTTAAAAGCTTGTTACAAGCTCTTGAAAATGCAGAGCTAGAAGAAGTTAAAATAGCCATTATCTCATTTCATTCTCTTGAAGATAGAATAGTAAAAAAAACATTTTCAAAGTGGAGTAAATCTTGTATTTGCCCTATAGAAGCAATGCGATGCACTTGTGGAAATGACCATGAACTAGGTAAAATTATTACAAGAAAACCAATAATGGCTCAGGATGATGAACTTAAAGAAAATGTAAGAAGTAGAAGTGCAAAGTTGCGAGTTTTTCAAATGGACAAACAATGAGCGCTAAAAATGAACTTTTAGATGAGATTGCAGTTGTTATAGCACCTAAAAAAAAATTAGGTTTTGCATATTTTATTTATACACTTTTAAGCCTCGTTTTTGTAGGTATGTTTATGTTTCCTAAAATTTATATTCAACAGCAAATTTACTTTAAAAGTAGAGCTATATATAAACTTCAAATTGAGTATGATACGCTCAAAGAAGAAAATAAAATTATAAGTGCTTCTGTGGAATCAATTAAGTTTAAAAATCAAATTCTTGACACAATTTTTTAGGATAAATACATGATTAGAAAATTTGTAGAATTTTCGATTAACAAACCTCTTTTAAATCACATACTCCTCCTATTTATATTGATGCTCTCTATATTCGCATATATCAACATACCTAAGGAGATATTTCCTCCGATGAATCTTGATAAAGTCTCCATTAGTGGTGGTTATGTTGGAACATCGGCTGATGTACTTGATAAAATGGTTGTTAAAAGTATAGAAGATGATTTACAAAACATAGATGAATTAGAAGAAATAACAACAATTATCAAAAATGGCTCTTTTTCTATTGTTGCAGATATAAAAACAGGCTCAAACAACACAAATGTTTTAAATGACGTCAAAGATGTTGTGGCAAAAGTAAAGAAAGATTTACCTGCAGATATGAGCGAACCAATTGCAGTGATAAAAACACATGCTTTTCCTCTTGTCCTTATCGCTCTAGCAGGTGATGTGAGTAAAGATGAGCTTTTAAAAAGAGCAGATGAGTTAAAGAGTAAGTTAACTGCATTTAAAGATTTGAGCGAGATTGCCATTCGTGGAGATGCGGATGAAGAGCTTGAAATTACTCTTAATATTCAAAAGATAAAAGCTTATGGACTTAATCCTGAATCAGTAGTAGTAGCTATCAAAAACATAAGCTCTATTTTTCCAGTTGGAACTATCAAAGAAAAATCACAGCATCTATATATCTCTACATATAATGGTGAAAAAAATAAGCAATCTATAGAAAATAGTATGATAAAAGTCAATGGCATTTCTCTTCGTATTGGTGATGTGGCAGATGTTGCATTTAAGTTAGGTGATGAAATAGAGTTGTCTCACTACAATGGACTTAGAAACATCTCTATAAATGTGACAAAGAGTAAAGACGGGAATGCTATTGATTTAGTTAAAAAGATACGAAAATTATTAAAAAAACAAGAAGCAACACATACAGAACTTACTTACAGTATTTATACAGACACTTCTGTTTGGATTAAAAATCGTTTGAATGTTGTATTTTCAAATATCGCTTTTGGTCTAATGCTCGTTTTTTTAGCGATGCTGATATTTATAAATAGAGGTATTGCTGTTGTTGTGGCAATAGGGATTCCTGTTAGTTTTATGATTGGACTTATAGCAACAGAGATTCTTGGAAACAGTCTCAATATGCTCTCCCTCCTTGGTTCTCTTATCGCCCTTGGAATGCTTGTTGATGAAGCCATAGTTGTTGGCGAAAATATTTACAGACACTTAGAGAATGGCATGGAGAGAAAAGAGGCAGTAATTGTTGGTGCAACAGAGATGTTCCCAGCAGTTTTAGCTGCGACACTCACAACAGTATTTGCTTTTTTACCAATGTTACTTATGACTGGAAATATGGGAATGTTTATAAAAATTATTCCTATCATGATAACAGTTTTACTTCTCTCTTCTCTCTTTGAAGCATTTTATTTTTTACCATTGCATGCTCATGATTTTTTAAGAGTCTCAAAAGAGGGGAGTTTTACAAAAATCTTTTGGAATAAGATGTATGTTTTTTACGACAAAATATTACATTTTGTTTTTAGAAAAAAGCACCTCTCTTTAGCTGTGATTGTTATAAGTATTATTTTCGCAACTTACACAATGATGAAGAGTTCCAAATTTCAACTTTTTCCTGATTTTGATAATACTCAAATCTATGTAAATGGAAAAGTAAACATTAATAATGAACTCAAAGATACTGAAAAAATAGTTACAAAGATAGAAAGAATTCTTATAGATAATTTAGATAAGCAAGATGTCTCTTCTGTTACTTCGGTAATCGGCTTTAAAATGGATGCTAAGAACAGAGCTGAACTTGGAGATAACTTGTTTCAGATTTTTATAGACTTACATGAAAGAGCTCCTGAAAATGTATTTGACATCTATATCAGTCCTTATCTCTCTATAGAGTACGATTCAAATGTTCAGATAAGAAACCGAGATGCAAATGATATAGCAGAGCAGATAAAAGAACTTTTAAAAGATGAAGGAAGTGAGTTTGAAGAGTTGGTAACAAAAGTACCAGGAGCAGGAGTAGTAGCAAATGATGTTGAGATAAGTTTAAGTACTACAAATGCTCTGAATATTTTAGAAGGACTTAAAACTTTAAAGGAGAAACTCTCTAGCATTGATGGTGTTTTTAATGTCTCAGACGATGCTGATATAGGGGAAAAAGAATTAAAACTAAGAGTTAATAGATACGGGCAAGAACTTGGATTTAATGAAGAGATTATATCTAATTCTCTACGTGCTTATTACCTTAAAGGAGAGTATGGGAAACTCTTTACAGACAAAGGGCTTATACGTATAAAACTGCAAAGTCATGTCAACAAAGATATAGACTCCATTAACAAAATAGAAGTACCAATACCTGGTGTAAATCAGTATGTAGCACTCAAAGATGTTTGTGATTTTGTATATGTCCAAAGTTTTGTAACACTTAAAAAGGAAGATGGTCATCGAATACGTAGTGCATTTGCATCTATAGATAAGAAAAAGGTAACATCATCTGAAGTGATGAGTGTTTTAAAAGAGACACTTAAAGAGTTACAGGAAAGTGGTTATCGAGTTGATATCAAAGGGGAAGAACAAGAGAACAACAAAAACAAAAGAGAAATGATGCAATCAGCACTTATTGCTCTTTTTTTAATCTTTATCACTCTCATATGGCTTTTTGACTCTATTAAACAGGCTCTCATAGTGATTAGCACTATTCCATTTGTTCTTTTAGGTGTATATGTCGGGCATTGGGTAATGAGTTTAAATATTACTATGCCTGGACTCATCGGAACTGTTGGACTAGCAGGTGTTGTTGTAAATGACGGGCTTATCATGGTTGATTTTATTAAAAAATCTAAAGATACAGAAGAGTTGATGAAAAATGCAAAAACAAGATTACGACCTATCTTGTTGACCTCATTAACAACTGTACTAGGGCTTATTACTCTTATATTTTTTGCATCAGGACAAGCCAAGATACTACAACCAATGGCTGTGTCACTAGGCTTTGGTATAGCATGGGCAACTGTACTTAACCTGATTTATGTGCCACTACTGTATTCGGTACTATATAGAATAAAACAACCAAATCAAACGAAGGAAAATAATTGAATTTAGAAATATCACATGCACAGTTTGGAGTAAGACCTCCTGTTGTAAAACCAATACCAGAGTTTTTATTAGAAGTTACAGAAGAAGGACTTAGAGGACTTATCTCAAAGCACTATGACAGTATAAAAAAGAGTAGTATCTATAACATCTTTCCTCAAGATGAAAAAGAGTTTGAACAAGCAAAAATCAACTCATCAGATTTTTTTATTCAAATTTGCGGTGGACAAGCACACTTTACAAAAAATCGTGGAGCACCACAAATGATTGGTCGTCATGCACCTTTTAGAATTGATGCAGCTGCAAGACAAACTTGGTTAGAACTTTACAAGCCACTTTTAGAAGAGTTAAAAGAACAAGGTGTTACAGAGACTTCCTTGTACTCATTTTGGGGTTATTTAAATATATTTTCTATTTGGATGGTAAATACACCAAGTTAAATGCAAAATATAGAAATTGTACACAAAAATAAGGTATTTATAAGCTCTTGTTTTGTATAATTTCGCCCTACAAAGTGGGTCTTTAGCTCAGTTGGTTAGAGCCCTCCGCTCATAACGGAGTGGTCATGTGTTCGAGTCACATAGGACCCACCACTTTTTATACTTCATAAACCCCTAAAATACGAGACTTCAAATAATTTAAAAGCAAAAACTCTTTATTAAACAAATATGCTGTTCCATACTAAGGTCATTTAGCTCTTTTGGGCTATAGAACAACCGTTGGAATGGCTTACTTTTATAATCGTATTACATACGAAGAGAGAGAATATAATATACTCATATAGAAAGAAACTGTAAAAAAATTAGAAGAGTTTTAGTATAAGTTCTTTTGTATTTACATCGATTTTTTGAGGATTTCCTTCAAAATCAATGTATGCAAGAGTAATTTCTAAGTCGAAAATTTTCTCTTCTTTTCTGTAGATTGTTTGGCTAAGTACAAAAGAAGCATTTTTCATCTTTACTAATCTCGTCTCAACTTCAATTAGGTCCCCAAGTTTAGCACTTTTATAAAAATCACCCATTATTTTTCGAGCCACAAAGTGACCATGTTCTAACATGGGTGTTAAATTTTTGTCAAAAAAAGCTTGACTCCTCGCTCTCTCACAAAAATTTAAGTAGTTGGAGTGATAAACAACACCACCTGTATCTGTATCTTCGTAATAGACTCGTATTTGCATGCTAAATCCTCTTATTTATGATACTTTTGAGTTAGTTTATTTATTGTAATTTCTGTGTGACAAGTTCATTTACCACTTGTGGGTTTGCTTTGCCACCTGTGGTTTTTAGAACTTGACCTACAAAGAAGCCTAAAAGTTTGCTGTTTCCTGCTTTGAACTTAGCAACATTGTCTGGGTTCTTTGCAATTATTTCATCAATAATAGGTAAAATTTTAGCAGGATCGCTTATCTGCACAAGTCCTTTAGATTCAACTATTACACTTGGATTTTCTCCAGATTTTGCCATCTCTTCAAATACTTGTTTAGCTATGTTATTTGAAATAGTCCCATTGTCAACTATTTTAACAAGTTCTGCTATTTGTTTTGGAGTAAATTTAAGTTCATCTAATTGTTTCTCTTTTAGTTCTCTAGCTACTTCATTTGTAACAATATTCGCAAGAGATACAGGGCTGTTAAGCACAGATAAAGACTCTTCATAGAATGATGAAAGTTTTTCATCACGAGCTAGAGTATTAGCTACTTCACTGTTGAGTCCAAGCTCGTCAGTGTAGTTCTTAAATAGTGTTTGTTCAACGTCGCTCATAGGTACTACATCACCATCTATTTGTACTTTTTTAGCTTGAGGCTTAGGTGTAGATTCAGTTGCTGTTGTCTTTTTAGTCCAAGAGTCTTTAAGACCAACAATTTTATTAAACACAGGGTTTTCATCAGTGTAATCAATAGGATCAGCATAAAAATACCCATGTCTTTCAAACTGGAATCTTTCATCAGGTCTCCCAGTTATAACAGCAGGTTCAATAAGAGCATTCTTAATAACTTGTAAAGAGTTTGGATTTAAATCTTCCATTCCTTCAGGAGCTTCTGTTGAGAATAATCTATCATAAAGCCGTACTTCGACTTCCTTAGCCTCTTTGGCACTTACCCACTGAATAGCACTTTTGACTTTAATACCGCTACTGTCTAAGCCACTTTTAGACTCAGGGTTGTACTCTGCTTTTATCTCTATAATCTTGCCATTGGCATCTTTAATGACTTCTTTACATGAGATGATATAAGCATGTTTGAGTCTCACTGGTTGTTCAGGTGTTAGACGATAGTAACCTTTTGGAGGATTTTCCATAAAGTCATCACGCTCAATGTAAATCTCACGAGAAAAAGGTAACTTTCTTGAACCCTCTTTAGGGACATCATCTGGGTAGTATGAAGCATCAATCTCTTCAGAACCCTCATAATTTTCGATTGTTACTTTTAATGGGTCAAGCACACACATAACACGTGGCACTTTTGTATTTAAATCATCTCTTATACAAAACTCAAGCTGTGCAACATCAACCATTGAGTTTGCTTTTGCTATTCCTACTGAATCACAGAAGTTTAAAATAGATTCTGGTGTATAACCTTTTCTTTTGTATCCTGCAATTGTTGGCAAACGAGGATCATCCCAGCCACTCACTTGTCCACTTTCAACAAGTTCTAAAAGCTTTCTTTTACTCATAACCGTATAGTTGATGCCAAGTCGTGCAAACTCATGCTGGTAAGGGCGTGATACTTTAAGACCTAGAGTATCAAGTACCCAGTCATAAATATCACGGTTGTTTTCAAATTCAAGTGTACAAATAGAGTGAGAAATACCTTCAATATAATCAGATAAACAGTGAGCAAAGTCATACATTGGGTAAATAGACCACTCATCACCTGATCTGAAATGGTGCGCATGTCTGATGCGATATAAAAGTGGATCTCGCATTTTCATATTAGCTGCACTCATATCAATCTTGGCTCGAAGGACATGTTCTCCATCTTTAAATTCACCCTTTTTCATTCTTTGGAAAAGGTCTAGGTTTGCTTCAACCGTGCGCTGGGCATATTTACTGCGTTTTCCTGCCTCTGTAACAGTTCCACGATACTCGCGTATCTCTTCTTCGGTGAGACTGTCAACGTACGCCTTGCCCATTTTAATGAGTTCTACGGCATAATCGTATAGCTTAGGGAAATAATCAGAAGTAAAGCGTATGTTATTATCAAAGTCATATCCAAGCCACTCTACGGCATCTTTAAGAGCTTCAACATATTGTGTATCTTCTTTAGTTGGATTTGTATCATCCATTCTAAGGTTACAGTGACCATCATAATCACGTGCAATACCAAAATTTATAAAGATAGATTTAGCATGTCCAATGTGTGGAAATCCATTAGGCTCTGGAGGAAATCTTGTAACAATCTCTTTATACTTTCCTGATTTTAAGTCCTCTTCAACTATTGTACGTAAAAAATTTTTGCTCTCACTCATTATGATTAAACCTTTTGATTTTGAAACTTTTATAAGAGTTGTATTTTATCATCTTTGTGCTTATAGATAAGGAATTTACTTTTAAAGACTCTTTAGGTGAAAATTTAAACTTTAAAATTATATAATGTACAAATATTGAATAAAGTAGAGCGACTTAAAGGTTGGATATGAGAGTAGTAATTGTTGGTGGTGGTATATCGGCAGTATATTTAGCAAATAATATTAAAAAACAAAACGGTTCCGTTGAAGTCACTATAGTTAGTGATGAAAAATACCCTCCGTATGATAGGATAAACCTTTGTCGTCTGATAGATGATAAGGACAGCGTAGGTAGCATAGCTTTACCCCTTAATCCAACGGTTAAACTTGAACTAAATCAAAAAATCTCTAAAATAGACAAAAAGAACAGACGAATTTTTTCCGATAACTCTATGTATGGTTATGATAAGTTAATCATAGCGGTGGGCTCTCTTCCAGTCACGCTATTTGACATAAAAAATATCACAAACGCGGCAGTTTTTAGAAGTGCACAAGATTGTGAGATTATAAAAAGCGGGATGAAAAACAGAGAAATCGTTATAGTTGGAGGTGGTCCCATAGGGCTTGAACTTCTTGAGACTATAAATGAGATTCCAAATATTAAAAACATAACACTTGTCCTTCGTGCAAAACATCTTTATGATAGAAATTTATCTATTGAATCCATTGAAAAAATTGAGCAGTATTACACAAAAAGTGGAAAAATAAGGATTTCGTATGAAGATGAGATAGAAGATTACATCATACAAAACAGCGAACTAAAGTCTCTAAAAACAAAAAAATTAACTATAGATAATCCTTTTTTAATTTTTGGCACTGGCATAAAACCAAATATTGAAAATTTTAGAGATATTCTTAGATGCAATAAGGGAATTTTGACAAACCTGTATATGCAGAGTGACAATGAGAATATATATGCGGTTGGCGAGTGCGCAGAGGTTGAAGAATACTCTTTTGTAGCAGGACACGTAAACGAGTGTATCTTAGAGGCCGCATGCGCAATATCACATATATTAGGTAGTGATATAAAAAAGTTTGAGAGAGAAGTAAGTTTCGACATGTTAAAAGTCGGCGAGTTTGATTTGGTAGACGTTACATCGCCAAACTTTACTAAAGAATATGAAAAAATTCTAAGAATATCAAATGATAAAAATAGAATTGATGAGTATTTTTTTAGCCAAAACAGGCTTGTTAGATTTATAGGGATTAACTCTGAGTTAGATATAAAAAAGATAAAAAGTATTATTGAAGACAACAAAGAGGTTAATGTAAATGAGCTCTATAAAGGAAATACGTCAGATGATAGAGGAAGACTGATATGCAGCTGCACTCATGTTTATCATAAGGAATTAGTCGATATAATCACTAAAAATGGGGTGAGGTCATTTTTAGAACTAAGTGAGTTAAGTAAAGCTGGCAGAGTATGTGGTAGATGTAAGGGGGATGTTCAAGAGATTATAAAAGAGTCTCAATGTTTAATAGATTCAAGCATAGTTCGAAAAAGCGATGATGAGATTAAAAGAGAAAAAGATTTAGCAAAGATAAACAAGCGAATAGATAAGTTTAACAGCCTTCATCCTAGAAATAACCTTACTCCTGAGAACCTTGAATCCGCGATGGACTCTTTAGATATTGCGAAGCATGAGGTAAACAGTTGGGTTTCTATGATTACCGCAAATATGAAACTTCATCCAAATTTTGAAGAGGTAGTTGAAAAAGGGGTTAAAGCACTTAATAAAGTTCCAATTATATGGCTTGAATTAGCTGATTGTAGTGGAAACTCAGAGGCTTTTATAAAATCAACCAATCCAGCTATAGAAGATCTTATTTTTGATTATATTTCACTTGATTATCACGAACTTCTTATGAGCGCGAGTGGTGATCAAAGTGAGAGCGTATTGGATGATATTATCAAAAATCAAAAAGGCGAGTATGTCTTAATCGTCGAAGGCGCGGTTCCTTTGGCTATGGATGGAAAATTTTTACGAATAGGCAGACATGGTGAGACGGGAGTTGAGCTTCTAAAAAGATGCGCCAAAGATGCGGCTCTTGTTTTGGCTGTCGGTTCATGTGCTTTTGATGGTGGCGTTGTAGCGGCCGCACCAAATCCGACTGGTGCCGTTGGAGTGGCGGAGGCGCTAGAACGCGATGACGTTATAAATATTTCAGGTTGCCCTACAAATCCTACAAATATAGTCGGAACGCTGCTTTCATACATAATGTTTGAAGAGTTGCCCGCGCTTGATGAGTTTAATCGTCCTCTGTGGGCGTATCAGGGAAGGATTCATGATAATTGTGAAAGACGTGGTCATTTTGAACTTGGTGAATTTGTACAAGAGTGGGGAGATGAAGGCGCTAAAAAAGCTTGGTGTCTTTTTGAGATGGGCTGTAAGGGTCCATATGCAAACGCGAACTGTTCCACTATGAAGTTCAATGCTGGCGTTAGCTGGCCGGTTCAAGCTGGACATGGATGTATGGGCTGTGTAGAACAGGGCTTCTTTGATAAATATGCAAATGAGAGAAAATATGAAAACTAAAAAAATAGTAATAGATCCCATTACGAGAATCGAAGGTCATTTGAGAGCTGAGGTTGAAGTCGATGAAGCTGGTGTTGTTCAAGAAGCATATGTTAGCGGTCAACTATTTCGTGGTATAGAGACGATACTTAAAAACCGTGATCCGAGGGATGCGGGGCTTATGGCTGGAAGGATTTGCGGAGTTTGCACCAACTCGCACTTCCGCGGAGCGATTACCTCCGTTGAGGACGCTTACTCTTTAGAAGTTCCAAAAAACGCCGAAATAATCAGAGACTTAATCTCAATGGCTCTTTTTATTCAAGATCATGTAGTTCATTTTTATCATTTGCACTCATTAGACTTTGTCGACGTTACTATCGCGCTTGAATCCAACCCTACGCTTGCGGCAAAAGAGTCTCTTAAGTACCATGAAAAACCATTCATTAGTTCTCATTCGGATTATGAAGCCGTACTCTCAAAACTTCAAAAATTTGTAAAGGCTGGAAAACTTGGACCATTTTCAAATGGATACTGGGGACATAACTCTTATAGACTGACGCCTGAGCAAAACCTTATAGTGATTTCTCACTATCTTGAAGCTTTGAAGTTTCAAATGGAAATAAGTAAGGCCGTAGCTATCTTCGGTGCTAAAACGCCACACCCTCAAACTTTAGTTGTCGGTGGTATAACAAGCATTAACGACATGTTGAATCCCGCTCGACTGAATGATTACCTTTTTATCATAAAAGAGGCGAAAGAGTTTGTAAATCGTGCTTACCTTCCAGACATGAAACTGATATCTAAGGTTTATAGAGATGAGATTAAATCAGGAGTCGGTCGCGCCAATGGTAACTTTTTATCCGTTGGCGGTTACGAGTTCGATGAAAAACAAAAACTATTTGGTAGAGGCGTAATCTATAATCACGATTTTGAAGATATAAAAGAGTTTGACGAGAGCAAGATAAGTGAAGAGATTGATCGCACTTGGTATAATGAAAGCGGTGCGGTCAACTATACGGATCTTAATAAAGACGGAACTCTAAAGACTGCTAAAAATAGTGATAAATATTCGTGGATAAAAGCCCCAAGGTATGCTGGAAACACTATGGAAACTGGACCACTCGCAAGATTGTTGGTTAGTTACGGTAGTCAAAACTCGCTTATGAAACCTTTTGTGGATGAGTTTTTAAAAGATACCGACTTAGAGCTTATTGATTTGTCATCCAGCATTGGCAGAAATGCGGCAAGAGCCATAGAGACTAGTTATATTTGCGAGTATATTTTTAAGTTAGTCTCAAATCTGATTCAAAACATAAAATACTACGATATGGATACCTGGAGTAAGTACGTTTTTGAAGAGCTTCCCAGAGATACGAAAGGGCGAGCATTTTTAGAAGTTCCTCGTGGAGTGTTGTCGCACTTTATAAATATCAAAGAGGCTAAAATCGATAACTATTCAGTGATAGCGCCAACGACGTGGAATGCCTCTCCCAAAAATCTTGATGGTAAAAGAGGTGCATATGAAGAGGCTCTAGTCGGCATCAAGATAGATGACACTTCAAAACCATTAGAGGTTTTGAGGGTGCTTCACTCCTTTGATCCATGTCTAGCATGTGCCGTACATGTAATAGATGCAAATGGCAAAGAGTTAAGCTCATATAAGATCAAAACACTTTAGGAAAGTTTGAGAAATGGCTAAAAACATAATTATAGGTATCGGAAACTTACTCTTTAAAGATGATGGCATTGGCATTATCGCCACTCATTATCTTAGAGAAAACTTTGAGTATGAACCATCTCTTGAACTCCTTGATGGTGGAACGCTTGGACTTAACCTAATAGAATACTTTTTAAACTACGACAATGTTTTTATAATAGACACTATATCGATTGACGATGAGGCTGGCTCAATCTATAAAATACCATCAAATGAACTGCTTGCCGGTAGTGGATATAAAAATACGGCTCACGAAGTCGAAGTGGTTCAGATGTTAGAAACATGCGAGTTGTATGATAAACAAGCGAATATAACAATCTTTGGTGTTGTTCCAGAAGATATATCAACTACCTATGTTGGACTTAGCGATTCTATATATGTAGAATTTAAAACACTTATTCAAACTGTTAATCAGGGTGTAGAAGAGTTGGGAGTAAAGGTTAGACAAAAAGGTCATATAAGCTTAGAAAACATTATAGGAAGCTTAATATGAAACATCTAATAGGTATAGCGCTTATTTATAAAATAGAGGAGTTTTTATGAAATTTTTATTAGTTATTCAGTTGTTGCTTAGTTCTGCGTTCGCTCATGGTTCTTCTGAGCCACACATACATTTTTTTAGTTTTTTACATGTAGAGAACTTTGTTATGGTTATCGCAGTTTTAATCTTAGGCTTTAGCCTGTTTAAATACTTTATCAAAGAGGTCAACTGATGTGTCAAGATTGTGGATGTAGTGTAACCGATCATACTTATGAACATGTTCATGAGTCGCAAAACATTCATCTGAATCCACAGTTAAACGACAAGATAACCATCGACATCATATCAAAGATTTTAGATAAAAATGACCATGAAGCGGGGCACAATCGCTCTCACTTTGATAGCCATGGAGTATTAGCCATAAACCTTATGAGTTCACCCGGTAGTGGAAAGACGGCACTATTGGAAAAAATAGCCGACATGTCAAAGATGAAGTTTGGCGTTATAGAAGGCGACTTGGAGACAAGCAGGGATGCTGATAGATTAAAAGCTAAAGGAATCCCCGCTTTTCAGATTCAAACTGGTTCGGCATGCCACCTTGACGCGTTTATGGTTCACAAGGGTCTTCACGATATGCCACTTAAAGAGATAGATGTTTGTTTTGTGGAAAACGTAGGCAATCTTGTCTGCCCAGCCTCTTATGACGTTGGAACTCATCTAAATATAGTCCTTGTCAGCATTCCTGAAGGAAATGACAAGATAGCTAAATATCCCGTTATGTTTAGAAAAGCCGACTTGATACTCATAACAAAGACAGACCTTCTTGCATACATAGATTATGACATAGAGGCGGAGAAGAAAGAGGCTCGCAAACTAAAGCCCAATGTTGATATACTTGAAGTTAGCGTAAAAGACGACGAGTCTATCAAAAGAGTTATAGAGTGGATAGAATTTAAAGAAAGGATGCGTTAATGTGCCTATCAATCCCAAGTAAAGTAACAAAGATAGACAAAGAGAGAAACGTCGCTACCGTTGATACTATGGGAGTGATCCGTGAAGCAAGTTTGGACTTGATGGAAGAGGGCAATGTTGAGGTTGGAGACTATGTACTGCTACATATAGGTTTTATAATGAACAAGATAGATGAAGAGTCCGCTCTTTCTTCACTAAACGCTTATGAAGAGGTTCTTAAAATCATGGAAGATGACGAGTTGGAACGAACCATCATAGATAGCGATAACTGCCCAAATGTCTAAACTGTGCTTAAAAGAGCTATACACTGGATTTAGAAACCCAGAAGTCATAAAATCATATGCTTCGCTCATAGAACAAGAGGCAAAAAAACTTTTACAAGTAGTTAATATCATGGAGGTGTGTGGCGGTCATACCCATACAATTATGAAGTATGGACTCAAACAATTACTTCCACAAAACGTAAATTTCATTCATGGTCCTGGCTGTCCCGTATGCGTAATGCCAAAAGAGAGAATAGACCATGCAATCACTCTGGCAAAACTTCCCGACGTCATACTGCTTACTCTAGGCGATATGGTGAAAGTTCCGGGAAGTGACGGAAGTCTGCAAGATGCAAGAGCAAATGGAGCAGATGTTAGGTTCGTCTACTCTCCGACTGACGCTATTAAAATAGCCAAAGAGAATCCAGATAAAAAAGTGATATTTTTCGCCATAGGTTTTGAGACAACTACTCCTATGACGTCGGCGCTTATAAATCAAGTTATAAATCAATGCATTGATAATATTTTATTTCATATAAACCACGTAACGGTTCCCGAACCTATGAGAGTTTTACTCGATGATGAGACAAACAACATAGATGCATTCATAGGTCCTTCTCACGTAAGCGTCATAAGCGGAAGCAAGATTTATGATAAGTTCGCAAGGGATTATAAAAAGCCTGTAGTTGTGAGTGGTTTTGAGCCTGTTGATGTTATGGAGTCTATCTACATGTTGTTAAAGCAGATAAATGAAAAGAGATGTTCCGTTGAGGTTCAATATGCTAGAAGTGTCAACAGAGAGGGAAACTTAGTCGCTCAAAAATTAAATAATGCATATATGGAAAAAAGAGACTCATTTAGATGGCGAGGCATAGGCGAAATAGCGAAAAGCGCCCTAAAACTAAAAGATGAGTTCGCCTACCTTGATGCTGAGGCGATATATGCGGATATACTCCCAACAAAAGAGATAGACGACCATAAACTCTGTATCTGCGGAGATATACTAAAAGGCAAAGCAAACCCAGAAGGTTGCAAAGTTTTTGGAACTATATGTAAACCGTCAAACCCGCTTGGAAGCTGTATGGTAAGCAGCGAAGGTGCTTGCGCGGCGTATTATAAATATGGGTTCAATCTAAATGATAAACTTTAGGAGCTATTGTGACGGATTATATTAAACTTTCTCATGGAAACGGCGGAGTGGAAAATAACGAATTAATAAAAGATGTTTTTTATAAGGCATTTAAAAATGAGATATTGGAAAAAAGCGAAGACGCGGCACTTATAGAAGATGGAAAATATGTTTTCTCGACTGATAGTTTTACCGTGACCCCTCTTTTTTTTGCTGGAGCCGATATTGGGAAACTCGCAGTTTGCGGTACGTGTAACGACTTGGCTATGATGGGGGCGTCCCCAAAGTATTTGACGTGTAGTGTAATACTAGAAGAGGGTTTTGGTATGGATGCACTAAAAAAAATAGTTTTATCCATGAAAAAAGAGCTTGAAATAAATAATGCCATTATCGTTAGTGGCGATACGAAAGTAGTGCCGAGGGGTAGTGTAGATAAAATTTTTATAAATACTACTGGAATTGGTGAGGTTATTCAAAGCGGGATTAGTTCAAACTCCATCTCATCCCAAGACGTCATCATTCTTAGCCGTGACATAGGTTGTCATGGTGCTACGATATTTGCGTCTCGCGAGGGAATTGAACTCACCAGTGAGCTTCAGAGCGATTGCACTTCTTTATATCCAATCGTAAAAAAACTAATTGACGAGGAGATTCAAATCACGGCTATGAGAGACGCCACTCGTGGAGGAGTAAATGCCGTTTTAAATGAATGGGCGAATCAGTCAAATGCGTGTTTAGAGATAGAGGAGGAGAAAATATCAATAAGTGATGAAGTTATGGGCTTGTGTGAACTTTTAGGTTTTGAAGCAATATCTCTTGCTAATGAAGGCACATTCCTTTTAGCTGTTAAAAAAGAGTATGCCAATAAGGCTCTTGAGATACTTAAAACATTTAACGAAAATGCTTCCATCATCGGTAAAGTAACGAGTCGACATTTAAAAAAAGTAATTTTAAATTCATCGTGGGGAACGCAAAGATTTTTAGATGCCCCCACTGGTGAGTTGCTTCCAAGAATCTGCTAATGCATGAGTACTCAATAGTTCAATCTTTAATAGAGAGCTGTGAAGAGCATGCAAAAAAATACGCCGCGTCGAAAATCACAAAAGTCGTAGTCAAGATTGGTGTGATGAGTGGCGTTGAACCATATCTTTTAGAAGAGGCTTTTAATGCTTTTAAAGAAGGCACCATCTGTGATGGTTGCGAATTTTACATGAATATTCAAAAGTTAAAAATAGAGTGTAGTAGTTGTCAAAAAATAAGCGAATTAGAAAAAAACGAGTATCTTTGCCCCGCGTGTCAAAGTGTTGATATTAAAGTCATAGATGGTGAAGATATGTTTTTGATGCAACTAGAGATGGAACAAACATGACTTATAGCATTGAGATTCGAGGGCTTGTGCAAGGTGTTGGATTTCGTCCCTTTATCAGTAATCTCGCCTTATCGCTCGGACTTAATGGTAATGTTTCAAACAATGGTTACGGTGTATTAATCCTTATAGAGTGTAGTACGAAGGAGTTAGACGAATTTGTAGCCTTGATAAAAGACAATAAACCACAACTGAGTAAAATAGAGTCAATGAATATTAATCAAATTAAAGCGTTGAAGTTTAGCGACTTCAAAATCAAAAAGAGCGAGTGCTCTCTTAAACCGTCTTTTGAAATCCCATCAGATGCTAGTATGTGTAAAGAGTGTCAAGATGAACTTCAAGATATAAAAAACCGACGATATGGATATCCATTCATTTCATGTAGTAGTTGTGGACCGCGTTTTAGTATCATTGAAAATATGCCTTATGACAGAAAAAACACTTCTATGAAAAAGTTTAATATGTGCGAAAAGTGTCAAGACGAGTATGACAATCCACAAAATAGAAGATACTATGCTCAGACGATAAGTTGTTTTGAGTGTGGACCAAAACTTTTTCTTTTCAACAATGACTCCAATAAATTAGATTTTGAAAATATTATAGATGAAGTTGCGACTCTTATCGGTGATGGGAAGATTGTAGCGATAAAGGGTATTGGCGGTTACCATTTAGTATGTGATGCAAGTAATGAAAAAACCGTTAAGTTATTGAGAGAGAGAAAAAGACGACCCTCTAAGCCTTTTGCCGTGATGGTAAAAGATATTGAAACGTCAAAAAAGATAGCATACATTAAAAAAGAAGAGGAGCTATTGTTACATTCTAGTAAAAGCCCTATCGTACTGCTTCCTATAAACAAAAGTGGGCTTATTTGTGACTTGGTCGCTCCAAACATAAAACAAATAGGGGTTTTCTTAGCCTATACTCCACTTCATCTTATGATATGTGAAAGATTAAATATTCCCTTAATAGCTACGAGTGCGAATATCTCAGGAGAGCCTCTTTGTAAAACTCATGATGAAATTATGACATTGTCTACTATTTGGGATTATTGCTTAGACAACGATAGGGATATAGTAAATAGCTGTGACGATTCAGTGGTGTTTGTTGAAAATAAAAAAACGTTTATGTTAAGAATCGCTAAAGGTTACTCTCCAACTTATTTAAAACTACCTAAAGCAATGGATAAAAAAGTTTTAGCCCTTGGCGCGAATCAAAAGAGCACCGTGGCTATTTGCAAAGATGACAAAGTTGTCCTTTCTCCATATATAGGAGACTTAGATAGTTTGGCTTCGCTGGAACATTTTAAATTTAACATAAAAAGACTTGAAAAAATTTATGATTTTGAGCCAGAAATAGTGCTTTGCGATAAGCATCCAAACTATGAATCCACTAAGTTCGCATTTGAACTAAAATCAAAAAACGATAAGATAAAACTTATACAAATTCAGCACCATTATGCTCATGTGTTGGCAATAATGGGAGTGAATAAAATAAATACGAAAGTATTAGGTGTTAGTTTTGATGGAACTGGATATGGAGATGATGGCAATCTTTGGGGTGGTGAGTTTTTAATCTGCGGTAGTGATGGATATGAAAGAGTGGGACATTTTAAATATTTTAAATTATTGGGTGGAGATAGAGCCATTAAAGAGCCTAGACGAGTATCTCTTAGCTTGTTATTTGAGTTATACGGGGAAGATGTTTTAAAGTTAAACAATCATACCACCGCTTCATTTACAAAAAGCGAATTGAATATTTTTTACAAAATATGGAAAGATGATTTAAATTCGCCGCTAAGTAGTTCCTGTGGAAGGATTTTTGATGCGGTGGCTTCTCTTCTTGGTTTAATACAAGTATGTTCTTACGAAGGAGAGAGTGGACTACTTTTGGAGAGTTTATATAACGAGAATGTATTTGATTCATATGATTTTAATACAAATGATGTCGAGCTTGATTTTAGCATTGTTTTTAAGCAGATTATAGAAGAAAAAAACACCATGTTAGCAGTATCAAAGTTTTTTAATACTTTAGTGGAGATTATATACGAAATGTCAAAAAAATATAATTTGCCATTAGTTTTAAGTGGGGGAGTATTTCAAAATAGAGTTCTCCTTAGACTCATTATGAAAAAAATCCCAGACGTTGTTTTGCCAGAAGATTTCATAAGTAATGATAGTTCGATTGCATACGGTCAAATCATGGCTCTCCAATGGACTTTTCAATAGCAACAATATTTTTAATTGTTTTAAGTACACTGTCTGGAGTTAAGCTAATGGAGTCAATTCCATGTCTAACTAAGAATTCCGCAACTTCTGGATAATCCGAAGGAGCCTGTCCGCAAATTCCACTATGTCGGTTATTTCGTTTTGCCCCGTCTATAGCCATTTCTATCATCTTCATCACACCTTCATCTCGTTCATTATAATCAAAAGCAACAATTTGCGAGTCGCGATCAACACCTAATGTCAGCTGAGTTAAATCATTACTGCCTATACTAAAACCATCAAATACCTCACTAAACTTATCAATCAATATAATGTTATTTGGAATTTCACACATCACATAAATTTTTAAGCCATTTTCACCGCGTTTTAGACCGTAGTTAGACATAGCCTCAATGACTCTTTTCCCCTCATCAACACTCCTGCAAAATGGAATCATTAAAATAACATTATCAAACCCCATCTCCTCGCGCACTCTCTTCATAGCTGCACACTCCAAGGCAAATCCTTCCTTGTAATTATCATGTGTGTAACGTGCAGCGCCTCTGAAACCTATCATTGGATTATCTTCTTTGAGTTCAAAAGTGCTTCCACCAAGTAAATTTGCATATTCATTACTTTTAAAATCACTCATACGAACAACGCAGGGCTTTGGATAAACCGAGGAAGCAATAGTCGCCACACCCTCAGAAAGTGTTTTAATAAAAAAGTCACTATTGTCTTTATATGATATTGTTAACTTTTGTATTTTGTCTCGAGTTGGTTTATCTAGTTTTTCAGGATGTATGAGAGCCATGGGATGGGCTTTGATATAATTGTTTATAACAAACTCCATGCGTGCAAGTCCAATTCCATCTACAGGTAAAGATGAAAGAGAAAAAGCGAGATCGGGATTACCAAGATTCATCATAATCGGTGTTTTTGTTTTTGGTAATTTTTCAAGGTCAGTTTTTTCAAGTTCATAGTCTAAATACCCTTTATAAACGTAACCTATCTCTCCTTGCGCGCAACTTACTGTCACCTCGGTTCCATTTTTTAAGACATTAGTTGCATTTTCAGCCCCAATAACAGCGGGAATACCAAGCTCTCTACTTAAAATTGCGGCATGGCAGGTACGTCCACCACGGTTTGTTATAATCGCTGATGCTATTTTCATAATTGGTTCCCAATCAGGAGTTGTAGTCTCAGCAAGAAGAACTTCACCTTTCACAAAACTGCTTAAGTCCTTCGTATCTTTAATATAATGTACCTTTCCAGTACCTATTTTACTACCGATTGCATACCCTGTGCATAAGAGTTGCCCCCTTTCCTTTAGATGATACAATTCAAGAACAGAACCTTTCTTTTGAGATTCTACCGTTTCTGGACGTGCTTGCACTATGTAAATACGCCCATCCAAACCATCTTTAGCCCACTCCATATCCATTGGTTTATGAAAACCGACCTCTTTAGAATAATGTTTTTCCACCTTCATGGCACAATCGGCTAAAACCAGAACGTCTTCATCATTTATACAAAATTTCACTTTTTCTTGTGATGTTGTTGGTCTGTTCTTAGTATACTCAAGAGAAATATTTCCCTCACTCAACTTGTCGTTGAAAACCATAGCAAGTTCTTTTTTTCCTAAACGACGTTTTAAGACACTTCTATACCCTTTATTAAAGGTGGGTTTATGCACATAAAAACTATCGGGTTCAATGCTTCCTTGGACAATATTTTCACCAAGTCCATAGCTTCCACTAATATAGACCACATCTTTAAATCCCGTCTCGGTATCAATACTAAACATAACTCCACTTGTCCCTATGTCCGATCGAACCATCTTCATAACCACCACACAAAGATGTACATTAAGATACTCAAAATTATTATCATACTTATAATGAATGGATCTATCTGTAAAATTAGAAGCAAGGCAACGTTTGTAAGCGTCTAGCAGAGCCTCTTCACCACTGATATTTAGATAGGTGTCGTTTTGTCCTGCGAAAGAGGCTTCAGGTGAATCTTCTGCCGTCGCTGATGAACGCACAGCCATGCGTAAGTCGTCGCCATACTCCTGTTTTAGACACTTGTGTTCACTCAGTATTGCTTCTTTTAAATCTTGTGGAATCTCACACCCGTATATAATCTCGCGGCAAGCTTTACCTTTTTGTTGAAGTTCACTTATATTGTCAGGATTGATACCATCTAGTATGGCATGTAATTTATCCCAAGCACCATTTACTTCTAAAATATATTTATATGCTGTTGTTGTTACTGCAAAGCCATTGGGAACATATATCCCTTGGCTACTTAGCTTTTGATACATTTCTCCTAAAGAGGCATCTTTACCACCTACTTCAGAAATATCTTGCATTCCTATCTCACTAAAGCATTTTACATAACTCATATCTTATCCTCATATAACACATTATTTTAAGCTTTTAATTATATCATCTTTCAAATTCATTAGCTAAGTAGTAGAACTGCTTAGCTAATAACACTAAGAACCAACTCTTTTGCCTCACTAAGAATCTCTTCTAAATGAGCTTCTGAGATAAAACTCTCTGCATAGATTTTATAGATCTCTTCTGTCCCAGATGGACGAGCTGCAAACCAACCATTTTTAGTTGTAACTTTGAGTCCGCCTATGGCTTTGTTGTTTCCAGCTGCGTTTGTAAACACATTTACAATCTCTTCCCCAGCTAAACTTTTGGATGTTACATCAGATGGAGCTAGTTTTTTAAGTTTTACTTTTTGCTCAGGAGTTGCAGGAGCATCGCTGCGTTTATAGTAAGATACTCCAAACTTCTCTTCAAGCTCTTTATAGATTAAACCCAGATCTTTTTGAAGTCTCTCCATAATCTCAAAAGCTAAAAGGTTTAAGATTATCCCATCTTTATCCGTACTCCAAGCAGTTCCATCAAATCTTAAAAATGAAGCTCCAGCACTCTCTTCGCCACCAAATGCAACTTCTCCTTTACTCATCCCCTCAACATACCATTTAAAACCAACTGGTACTTCAAAAAGTGTTTTACCAAACGAGGCTACAACACGGTCTATCATAGAACTAGAGACTAAAGTTTTACCGATTTTAAGTGAATGTGACCACTCACTTCTGTTTTGTATTAAGTACCAAATAGCAACTGAAAGATAATGGTTAGGATTCATTAGCCCAACACTCTTTGTAACAATCCCATGGCGATCAAAATCAGGGTCATTTGCAAAAGCTAAATCATATTTGTCTTTGAGTGAGATAAGTGAACTCATGGCATATGGGCTTGAACAATCCATACGAACTTTTCCATCATGATCAAGTGTCATAAAACTAAAAGTAGGGTCTACATATTGATTTACAATATCAAGATGTAGTCCGTAAACTTCGTTGATTTTTTTGTAAACCTCTATACCTGAACCACCAAGTGGATCAACACCAATTTTTAGAGAACTTTTTTGAAGGAGTTTCATATCTATAATCTTTGGAAGCTCTTTTACATAGGGCATAATAAAATCAAACTCCCGCGTTTTGCTAAGAGCCTCTTCGACACTTACTTTTTTAACACCCTCTAAAGAGTTCCTAAGATACTCATTTGCTTTTGTCTCTATAACAGAAGTTACATCACTCTCAGCAGGTCCACCATTTGGAGTGTTATATTTAAAGCCACCATCTTCTGGTGGGTTGTGTGAAGGAGTGATAACTACACCATCACAAAGTTTAGAGGCTGTTTTATTTGCTTCTATCACTGTAAAAGAGAGAACAGGAGTTGGAGTATAACCATCATCTTTTGCGATAACACAACTAACACCATTTGCAATACAGACTTGAATAGCTGTAAGTTGTGCAGGAGTTGAGAGTGCATGTGTATCTTTTGCAATAAAAAGAGTCCCATCTATCTTGTTTTCTTTTCTAAAATCACACAGTGCTTGAGTGACTGCAAGTATGTGGTTTTCGTTAAAACTTTTTTTAAATGCACTACCACGATGCCCTGATGTTCCAAAAGAAACTTGTTGAATACTTTGCGATATATCAGGTGATAGTGTATAATAGTCTGATATAAGTTGTGGGATGTTAACGAGTTGCTCTTTTGATACTTGTTCTCCAGCTCTTGGCATGTTGGAAGTCTCCATATAATTTTTTAACATTATACATAAAATATTTTATTTTACTAACCAACAAAAAGGAGATATATTGTTAGAATATTTAGTTTTTACCGATTTGGATGGAACACTTTTAAATCATAATGACTATAGTTTTGCTGATGCTTTAGAAGCTCTGTCTTATTTAAAAAATAACTCCATACCACTCATCATAGTAACAAGTAAAACTTTTAGCGAAGTTAAAACTTTACAAAAAAAGTTAGATATAACATGCCCTTTCATAGTTGAAAATGGAGCTGGAATTTTTTTACCAGCTGATTCTGTACTAGCTCAAAACATACCATATCAAAATCGCCATATAAAGATTAGTAAAGCTCAAAGTTATTTAGAACTTAGACTATTTTTTAAAACTCTTCAAGATAAGTATCCATTAAAAGGTTTTGGAGATATGAGTGTAGATGAAGTTATGAAACTAACCGATTTAGATAAAGTAGATGCATTAAATGCTATGCAAAGAGACTTTACTGAACCCTTTATCGCTACTGGTAATATAGACATAGAACTTATAAAAAAAGAGGCTCATCAAGAGGACTTGGATGTTGTAAAAGGTGGTAGGTTTTATCATCTAATCTCACAAGGGCAAGATAAGGCTAAGGCTATGAAACATCTAACTCATTTGTTTGAAGAGAGATTTTCAAAAAAGATAAAGATGATTGCACTTGGAGATAGTGCTAATGATTTTACTATGTTAAAGTCTGCAGATATTGGAATTTTGATTCAGCTTCATGATGGAACTTTTGCTGATATTGATAGTAATACAATCATAAAGTCTGCATATTCAGGTTCAAAAGGTTGGAATGAATCTTTGTTGAAGATACTAGATGTCAAGTAAGATAGCTAAAGAGATATTTGAGTATGCATTAGAGCATGTAAAACCTCGCAGTTTCATGAAACGCAGATGTACTTTGAATGGTGAAGTTTTAAAGATAGATGAGAGTAGTTATAACTTGGGTAAGTATAAAAATATTGTAACTAATCACCCTCTAAAAAGCAGAAAAGAATTACAAAATTCACTGTAAAACATTTTCATAAAAAGCCTATTTATAGGACTTTTTAGCTAAAATATCCCATATAAATAGTAGGATTTCAACATTGAAAAAGAGTTTAGTTAAGTACAAGTTTTCATTAAAATCAAAAGAAGAATTGAACAATTTAACTCATGAAGAGTTACTAAACTATGTCAAAAACCTTCAAGACAACCTGATTCAAGAAAAACCTCCTAAGAACTCAAACAACTCAAGTATTTCACCATCAAGTGAAATAGCACCTTCTAAAAAGAGAAATAAAAAAAATCAATCTCTTCGTGAAAAGAGTAATAAAAGTGTTGGGGGACAAGTTGGAAGAGATGGCGTAACACTTACGCAGAGTGAAACTCCTGATGAGACTATAAAACTACCTTATGCCTTAAAAAAGTGCCAAAAGTGTAATAGTGATTTATCCCCTATTGTAGCAACACTAAAAGAGAAGAGACAACTACTTGATATTGAATTGTCTACAATTAAACGTAAAATTACTGAGTATCAAAGTTTCTCTAAAAAGTGTAGCGTTTGTGGATATGAAAATCATGATAAGAGTGCATTTAGTGTAGCTCCAAATATTAGTTATGGCAATACTATCATTGCGATGGTTTCTTATTTAAGTGTTGCTCAATACATGTCTAATATGCGTATTGTAGAACTAATAAAAAGCTTTTTCAATATAACACTCTCGGAGGGAAGTATTACTGGCTTGCTAGCAAAAGCCTCAAAACTTTCACAAAAAGAGATAGATAAAATTGGTGCATTACTCACAAAGGCACCTCTTGTAGGTATTGATGAGACAGGTTGCAAGGTAAATGGTACTAAACATTGGCACTGGACTTTTCAAAATGAACATAATACTCTGATTGTAGCAGATAAATCACGAGGTACAAATGTTATAAACGATACTTTCAAAGATGGTTTTAAAAATGCTTGTGTTGTTCATGATAACTACTCATCGTACAACTCTCTTGAATGTGTAAATGAACAGTTATGTTTAGCTCATAAAATAAGAGACTTAAACTACGCTATTGAGTGTGATAATACAAAGCTCATGAAAGATATCAAACAACTTCTTAAAGAAGCTACGAAAGATCATAAAGAGATGTTAAGTGCTAATCAAAGAGTGTTGCTTAAAGCTCAATATGATAAAACACTTCAGCATCTTTTATCTATGCCATATAATGAAAAAAGCGAAACTCACAAACAGATAAAGTCTCTTACAAAATCAAAAGAAAAAATCTTTACTTTTTTACTTGACCCAAATATTCCACCTGACAATAATGGCAGTGAGCGCGCTATTAGAAACATTAAAGTCAAGCAAAAAGTATCAGGGCAATTTAAATCACTTGATGGTGCACAAAATTATGCCAACTTACGATCTATTATTGATACCTCTCGTAAACGTGGCTTAAATGAATTTGAATCTCTTATTACTGTAATACAGGGAAATTCTCTTTTTTAGATAGGGTGATTAGTTACAAAATATTTATGTTTTTGGCTCAGGAAAAGCAGCTTATACAATGGCAAAAGAGATAGAAGAGATACTAGGCGATAAAATTTATAAAGGCTTGATAGTAGCTCCAAATGATGAGGATAAACTCAAAAATATAGAAGTAAAAAAAGGTTCCCACCCAATCCCCTCAACAGATAGTGTTAACTCTGCAAAAGCACTTCTAAGCATGATGCAAGAGTGTAAGAAAGAGGATTTATACATCTACTTACTTTCTGGTGGAAGTTCCGCTTTGATTGAGATACCAATAAGTCCAATAACTTTAGATGATCTTCAAGTTGCAACAGATTTGATGTTGAGTCATACACTTGAAATCCAAGAGATAAACGCAGTAAGAAAACATATTTCACAGATAAAAGGTGGAAGATTAGCAGAGCAATGTTTAGGAATGGGGGTTGTTTTAGTTTTATCAGATGTCATTGGTGATGATTTATACTCTATAGGTTCTGCTCCACTTTATGCAGACAAGAGTACATTTAGTGATGCAAAAGAGCTACTAGAAGCAAAAAAAATATACTCAGATATGCCAAAATCTGTACAAGATGTATTAAGTTTAGGGGTAAATTGTCATATCAAAGAATCACCTCTTAAGCCACTCAAAAGAGTTTTTCATCATGTTTTGGCTTCAAACACAGATGCTAAAAACGCAGCAAGAGATAAAGCCTTATCTTTAGGTTTGGATGTAAAAGTAGTAAAGAAGAGTATGCATAGGGAAGTATCAGAAGTGCTTCAGTATATGTTAAAAACAGCTCAAACATCAAAAGAGAACTGCATAATCTTTGGTGGAGAGTGTACCTTAGAAGTTAAGTGGAACGGTAAGGGTGGTAGAAATCAACATACTGTGTTGTTAGCCTTAAAAGAGATAAAAGATAAAAATCTAAATTTAACATTTTTATCGGCTGGAACTGATGGTATAGATGGAAACTCTGATGCTGCTGGTGGAGTTGTTGAATATAAAACATTAGAAAAAATACACTCTTTAGATATGCAAAGTTATTTAGATGATTTTGATAGTTACAACTTTTTAAAACAGATAGACGCACTTGTAAGAACTGGAGCAAGTGGAACAAACGTAATAGACTTAATGATAATAATAAAAGGAGAGACAAATGTCTGATTTTTTTCAAAATGGTGTTATAACTACACTACAAAATGTAGGTGGCCGTTCCCTAGAAGATATAGAAACAGAGCTAGAAGAGTTTGCTAAAAGAAGAAATATGGTGCTTTTACTCCCCGCACTCTATTCTGAGTTTGAAACCCCTGCTATGCAGACTATTATAGATGAATTAAAAGATGTAAGGTATCTTTATAAAATTATTCTTGGTCTTGACCGTGCTACTAAAGAGCAGTTTGAAGAAGTTAAAGAGCGAATGAGTGTTCTTTGTTGTCCTGTAGAGGTACTTTGGAATGACGGCCCTAGAATCAAAAAGCTTTACACGAACCTTACACAGGCACACTTCCCAGGTTTAGACACACCGGGAAAAGGAAGAAACGTTTGGACAATGATGGGTTATGGTTTAACAGATCAAAGTAATTATGCTTTTGCTCTTCATGATTGTGATATAGTAAATTATAAAAGAGATATTGTTGCAAGATTGTTCTATCCTATCGTTCATCCTGCACTTGATTTTGAATTTAACAAAGGCTACTACTCAAGAGTAACAAACAAGCTTCATGGACGAGTTACGAGACTTTTTTACACTCCACTTATAAAAGCCCTTACAGTGACATTTGGGACAAATAAATACTTAGAATATATGGAGAGTTTTCGTTATGCTCTTTCAGGTGAATTTGCGTTTATACGTTCCCTCGGTCGTGGTATTGGTATATCTCCAACATGGGGACTTGAAGTGTCTACACTCTCAGAAGTTTACAAAAACACTTCAAATCGTCGTATATGTCAAACAGAGATTATGGATAATTATGAGCATAAACATCAAGAATTGGGTTCTAAAGATGCCGGAGATGGTATATATAAGATTGCAAATGACATAGCCAAAACACTCTTTCGTATTTTGTCTCAAGAGGGTGTTGTGTTTTCTGAAGCATCATTTAAAACATTGCTTTCATCATATTATCAAGAGTCACGCTTTGAAATATTAAAATATAATGCACTTAGTAAAATAAATGATTTAACATATAATCGACAATCAGAAATTTTAGCAGTTGAAGCATTTCAAGTTGCCATTAAAGAAGCAGCCCTTGAATTTTACGAAGACCCAATGGGTGTGCCACTTTTGTCATCTTGGATTACAGTCCGTTCGGTTATACCTGAGTTTTCAGAAAAATTTTATAATGCCGTTAAGTCTGATAACGAAGAGTAGCTTATGCCAAATATACAATACGAATCGCATACTGCACTTGAGCGTTTAGAAGTTTTATATGGAATAGATGACTCAAAAAAAGCATATAAACTGATACAAGATTTAATCAAAAAATATAAACAGAAAATAAAATCTAAAGTGTATCATCTAAGCGAAAAAGACACTATTTTGATAACTTATGGAGATCAGGTGCAACATCCCGGAGAAGCACCACTAGAAACCTTAAAACTATTTTTAGATACATATCTCAAAGGGATAGTAAATTCTGTTCATATTTTACCTTTTTATCCATATTCATCAGATGATGGTTTTTCAGTTATCAACTACTCTGAAGTTGATCCAAAACTTGGTTCATGGAGTGAAATTCAAGATATTAGTGCCGATTACAGACTTATGGTAGATGGCGTTATCAATCATATTTCACAATATTCTGACTGGTTTAAAGCTTATATGAATGCGGATGAAGAGTATAAAGATTTTTTTGTAGAGTTAGATCCATTAATAGACTTAAGCAAGGTTGTTCGTCCTCGTGCTACACCACTTTTATCTGAGTTTATAGACAAATCCGGAAAGATTCACAATATTTGGACAACATTTTCAAAAGATCAAGTAGACTTAAACTATGCAAGTTACAAGGTTTTAGCAGCTGTTTTAGATGCTCTATTTTACTATGTCGAAAAAGGGGCTACTCTTATTCGTTTTGATGCTATTGCGTTTATTTGGAAAGAGATAGGAACGGACTGTGTGCATCTACCTCAAACGCATGAACTCATACAAGTTATGAGAGAAATACTTCATGAAGTCTGCCCAGAGGTTATTATTATTACAGAGACGAATGTTCCTCATAACGAAAATATCTCTTATTTTGGTAGTGGAGAGGATGAGGCCCAGATGGTTTATAACTTTGCTCTTCCACCACTACTTGCACACTCTGTGATAACAAGTGATACCACAAAATTAACATCTTGGGCAAAAACATTAACTTTGCCGAGCGATAAAGTATGTTTTTTTAACTTTACAGCCTCTCATGATGGATGTGGACTTAGACCAGTAAGTGACTTATTAAACGATGATGAACTCAACAATCTTGTGAAAAATACAGAGTCTCATGGCGGCTTAGTCTCCTATAGAGATACTCCAGAAGGTAAAAAACCTTATGAGCTAAACTGTTCATACATAGACATACTCAGTCATCCAGATGAAGACGACAACCTAAGAGCGAAAAGAATGTTGTTAAGCCAAGCGGTTACACTCTCTATGCCAGGAGTCCCTGGTATATATTTTCACTCACTTGTTGGCTCACAAAACTATAGAGATGGTGTAAAACTAAGTGGCATAAATCGTACAATAAATCGAGAAAAGTTTAACTATGATCGTTTAGTAAAAAAGTTAAGTAGTGAGGGGAGGTTAGAAAAGATAATTTTTTCTGCATACAGAAGACTCATATCAATTAGAACCAATGAAAAATCTTTTGACCCCTTTGGAGAGTTTAAATTTATAGATATTCAAAATGGAATTTTTTCAATTTTACAACACTCTTTAGATAAAAAAGAGTCAATTTTAGCCTTGCATAATTTTTGTAATGAAAAAGTTGAATTTATATTACCAAAGGATTTTAATGTAGAATTACAAGATTTACTGTCAAAAACCATTGTTCATATAAATGAAAAAACAAGCTTAGAACCATACCAAGTAATGTGGTTGAAATTTTATAAAAAAGCAAAAATAAAAGAGCATAAATGAGCTGGAAGCCAAAAACGCCATATCTTACAACTGATGGTATAGTTGAGGTATATAATGCCTCAGAGGAATTTTTAGGCATTATTTTAATACAAAGAAAGAACACTCCTGTAGGTTTAGCACTTCCGGGTGGATTTGTTGATGTTGGAGAGAGTGTTGAAGATGCAGTGAAGAGAGAGATGGAAGAAGAGATTTCTCTAAATGTTACTATTACAAAACTATTTGGTGTTTACTCAAACCCTAATCGAGATCAAAGGTTTCATACTGCATCGGTTGTTTATATATGTAAAGCTTATGGCATTCCTACTGGGGCTGATGATGCTAAAGAAGCAATGATTGTCAGATTGGAAGATTTAGAACTCAATCAACTTGTTTTTGACCATGGAGATATTTTAAAGGAGTATTTAAATCAAAGAGTTTAGGTCATTTCTTAAGTACACTATACACAAACTATACACATTATCATGATATAATTTCCCAATTAAAAATAGGAAATATATATGAACTTTATTTTAAAAACAATTATACTTCTCTCCCTGAGCTTGAATCTTGCCCAAGCAGGTGATTTTTTAATGCCTGATGAAGCATTTAAGCCTTATGCAAAGATCAATGATAAAGAACAAATAGAAGCTGGTGTTGTTTTAGGTGAAAAAATTTATGCCTATGAAGAGAAACTCACGGTTGAATTAGTTGAGGGTAATGGCATTATTGTCGCGAAAATAATCGCTCCCAAAGCAGTTGAACATCATGATACTTTAGCCTTTGTACAATCACCAAATTTTATTTTAAATCTTGCAAAACAAGCAAATATACAAGGAAAGAGAGAAGTAACTCTTAGAATATTATACCAAGGGTGTTCTGATGATGGCATCTGTTATGAGCCAAGCGAGAAAGTCTTTGTCCTAAATGTAGATAGTTCAAAGCTGAGTGTTTCGAATGTTTCAGAGCCTTTTAGTTTAGATGAAAACATAAAAAAAGTTGCAACTACAAAAGAAGATGTAGTTGAAAAATCAGATACAGATATGATTGCTGATACAATTAAAAATGGTAATATTTTTATTATTTTGCTGACATTTTTTGGTTTTGGACTTTTACTTGCGATGACACCTTGCGTTTTTCCTATGATTCCTATTATCTCCGGACTTATAATCTCTCAGGGCAAAGGGCTTACTACAAAAAAAGCTTTTGCACTCTCTCTAACATATGTCGTCTCAATGGCAGTTGCTTATACTATTGCGGGGGTACTTGCTGGTCTTTTTGGTGCTAATCTTCAAGCAGCACTGCAAACACCATGGGTAGTCTACTCTTTCTCCTTTATCTTTGTAGCACTTGCATTTAGTATGTTTGGATTTTATGAGTTAAAACTTCCCGATGCTCTTGTATCGAAAATCAGTTCGAAAAAACATCGTTCAGGTTACTTTGGTGTAGCATTGATGGGCTTTTTATCTGCACTTATTGTTGGACCATGCGTTGCAGCTCCTCTTGCTGGTGCTCTTGTTTATATCGGTCAAACAGGTGATGCAGTTCTTGGTGGAATGGCTCTGTTTTCTATGAGTATAGGTATGGGTGTTCCTCTTATTGTAGTTGGTGTAAGTGCTGGTAAATTTATGCCAAAACCAGGTGCTTGGATGACTTTAGTTTCGGCTGTTTTTGGTGTTGTTATGCTTGTAGTTGCTATTTGGATGCTTGAAAAAGTTGTTTCACCCTCTGTAACTATGATTATGTATAGTGTTTTAGGGATTGGTTTTTCTCTCTTTTTGGGTGTATTTGAGAGAGGAGGGCACTTTTTTAAACATAGTGTCGCGATGATTATTTTTATCTACTCCGTCTCTTTATTTGTTGGTTTTTTAGCAGGTGCTTCAAGTATGACAAAACCTTTAGCTTTTTTAAACTACTCCGCTCAGGCTAGTACTATCAGTGTAGAAAAAAAAGATGTAAAGTTTCTGGTAGTTCATTCTATAGAAGAACTTGATGTAGTTTTGGAAGCAAACAAGGGCAAAAAAGTTATGCTTGACTTTTCAGCTGACTGGTGTACTTCATGTAAAGAGCTTGAAGAAATTACATTCGCAGATGCTAATGTAAGGGCAAAAATGAATGAATTTGTGCTAATCCGTGCAGATGTAACGCAAAATAGTGAAAAAGAGAAAGCATTAAGTCAAAAATATGGTGTATTTGGACCTCCAGCTATTATTTTCTTTGATAAAGAATTAAATGTAATGGAAGCTAAAACTATTATAGGTTTTGTTGAACCAGAAGAATTCTTAGTAATTTTAGATAAGATTTAGGGATAACAATGAAAAAAATACTCTTAACACTTCTCTTTTTAACTAGTTCGCTTTTTGCCGAGTTAAACTGGGTTGAAAACTTAGAGGATGCCTATGATGTGGCAGAAAAAGAGAATAAAATTGTCTTTGTAATCCTTTCTCAAAGAGGGTGTCCAGCTTGTAAATATATGAAAGATATTGTGTTAGAAGATGCGAATGTTATAGAAGAACTTAACAAAGACTTTGTGGCTGTATATTTAGATATTCATCATGATGATGTACCTTTAGAATTGGAGCATTTTGTGACACCTACACTTTACTTTTTAGATAGTAATGAAAAAATCCTGCATCGAACAAATGGCTATGAGAATATAAAAGAATTTTTAGAAGATTTAGATAGTGCGAAGATGCAAAGAGATTAACTTTCTATGATAGTTGCAACATTTTTTGAACTACCACTTTTAAGATAAGCTCTTAAATTTTTGGAATCTTCTAAAAAGTCACTTCTGTCATAACTATGAAAAGAGTGTAGTAAGTTCTCAACTGTCACTTCTTCTTGTATAAACTCAGGGTGCATAATCCTCCCGTACTCTTTTGTAAACATAATGTTGGCAAGTCCAACATGCTCTAAACCTACAAGTAAACTCCCCACAAAATAATCAAACTTTTTAGCAATGTAAGTGAGTATAAAAGGTACTCCTATGATAGAAGCTTCTATAGTCGCCGTACCACTACAAATAAAAGCAAAATCAGCTTGAAGTAACTCTTCGTGAGCATTATGTTTGATAGTAAAGTTAGATAAATCACCATAAAGATTCTGTACCTCTTCTTGTGTGAAAAATTCTGGAACGATAACACTTGCATTTATATCAAGTTTTGCTAAAACTTCTTTAAAGATTGGCATAAGATTTGTTATCTCTGTTTTACGACTTCCTGGCATAAAAACAACATTTTTCACCTCTTCATTTATCTCTGTTTTAAAGTTTTTGATTTGGTCTAAAAGAGGATGACCAACATAAGTTATAGGAGCATTTGCAGGATAATAACTTGGTTCAAAAGGTAGGATAGAACATAACTTGTTTACCGTTTGTGCAAGTACTGGAATACGCTTTTTCTTCCATGCCCAAGCTTGAGGTAAGATATAGTAAATAATCTCTTTGTTTGGGTATCTTTTTTTGATTTTTTTAGCAAGAGGAAGGTTGAAACCAGAAGAATCAATAAGTAAAACCTTATCAGCCTTATCTGCCAAATCTACCATTTGAGCATTGAGTTTTAAGAAGAAACGCAGCTTTTTTAAAGCATCAACAATCCCCATAATAGCAAGATTTCTAAGGTCGATGATAGGTTCACCAAGTTCTTTGTTGAAGATACCAATAAACTCTATCTCATCGCTTAAATTTTCTTTTAAAGACTTCAGGTGAACATTAGCTGAATGTTCAAGTGCAGATACCAAAATTTTCATACAAAATCCTATGCTATAATTACAACATTATATCGAAGGTGGTCTTAAAATGGTTATAGCAAACGCAGTGGTATGTGATGTAAATGGTGAAAGAAATCAAGATGTTCGCATAGAAGATGGTGTGATTATGGAACTAGGTGATAACCTCACAGATAGTGAAGTTTTAGATGTAAAAGGAGCTTATCTTTTACCCTCTTTAATAGATACCAACATAAGACTACAAGATAGTAACCTTAATGCTAATAACATTAAAGCAATAGCAGAGGAGGCAAAACGCGGTGGAGTAGGGCATATTGTATTAAACGCAGACAGCCAACCAGCCATAGATAACGAAGTTGTTTTAGAGTTTGCTCAAAATGGAATAGCACAGGTGGATGGTACAAAGATAGATGTAATGCTCAACACTCTTAAAGAAGATATGAGCCTTAGCAATATCGCTATTTTACTCAAAAAAGGTGCTGTGTCTCCTTATATGAGTACAATCGCTAAAAATGACATAGCTATAAAAATCGCAGAATATGTGCAGATGTATAAAACGACACTATTTTGTAAAGCAGAAGATAACTCTCTCATAAACGCAGGTGTTATGCTTGAAGGTGATATAAGTTCTAAGCTCGGTTTAGCAGGGATTCCAGAACTTAGCGAAGTGCTTCATGTATCTCGTATGATAGAGATAGCTAGACACTTCAAAATAGAGATACTGTTTAAATCTATCGCTTCTCCTCGCTCAATCGAGTTAATTTCTAAGGCGAAGAAAGAGGGTGTAAAAGTAAAATGTGAAGTTTCTATTCATCATTTGACACACTCAGATGAGGCATGTGAAAACTTTAACACTACTGCAAAACTCGATCCTCCATTAGCTTCAAAAGATGATGTTTTTTTACTTCAAAAAGCCCTTCAAAATGGAGACATAGATGTTTTGACAACTCTACATCAACCAAGTTCGCCAGTAAACAAAGAAGTAGCATTTTATGATGCTGCTTATGGATGTGAAGGGCTTGGCGATGCTTTACCACTTTACTATACAAAACTTGTTAAATCAGGACTAATTAGTATGAGCGAATTGTTAAAGCTAACAGTGCAAAATCCAGCGAAAGTTTTAGGATTTGAAGCGGGTGAAATTGCTGTTGGAAAAAAAATAGACTTACTCATTTTTGACAAAGAACTAGAGAACATTATTCAAAACAAGCAATTGCTTTACGACAATGAAAGTTTAATGGGAAAAGTTACTTCTTTAAGATAACTTTTTCACCTCATACCACTTTCTAAGCCATCTATCAAGTGGATTGACTATTTTGTAAATTACGGGTACAACAAGGAGTGTCAAAAACATTGAACTTGTAAGCCCTCCTATGATTGATATTGCCATAGGTGCTTTTGTTTCACTTCCTAAGCCTGTGCTTATAGCTAAGGGAAGCATTGCAAAAATCATAGCGATGGTTGTCATTAAAATAGGACGAAGACGTTTTTCTCCAGCTTCTAAGAGTGCTTCATCTGCACTTTTGCCTTTACTCATAGCTGTGTTGGCGAAGTCTACAAGGAGAACAGCATTTTTACCAACCATACCCATAAGTAACATAAAACCAATCATTACAAAAAGACTAAACTGTAGACCTGAGAGATATAGGGCTATCATTACACCGATGATGCTAAGAGGTAGTGCCATCATGATGATGATAGGTTGGATGAGTGACTCATAAAGGATGGCTAAAATAATAAACATTAAAATAAGAGACAAACCAATAGCAGCACCAAAGGCTTGTCCTGTTTTTACCATCTCTTCAGCAAAACCTGTAAATCTATATGAAACTCCTTTTGGAAGTAAGCTGTCAATTTTATCTTTTGTATAACTCACTGCACCTCCAAGGTCAAGACCAAATAAATCAGCATAAACACTTACTTGTCTTTGTCTATCAAAGTGATAGATTGATGCTAAGGATTTTGTTTGTGTAAATTTGACTAAACCATCAAGATATACTAACTCTCCATTGTTTGCACGGAGTTGAATTTTTTTGATATCGTCTATACTCATACGATTTTTATCATCAAATCTTAGTGTGATATTGTACTGTTTTCCATCTTCTTCAAAGTGTGAGATTTCAAGGTCGCTAGAAAATGCAGTGGAGATGGCATTTGATATTTGTGATGCTGAGATACCTAAACGATTTGCATTTTCTCTTAAAATATTGATATCTATTTGTGGTTTTCCATCATCAAGATTTGTATCAATATCCATAAAACCTTCTTTCTTTTTAAGATATTCTGTTAGATTTTTGGTTGCAGTTGCGAGGTCATTAAATGAGTCGGACTTTAAAACTATTTGATACGGTACACTTACCCCTGTTCCTTTGACACCTGGAATGGCTGCAGCTGTGATATACATATTTTTTTGAAATGGTTTGAGTTGTTTTCGAAAATTTTGGATAATATTTTCTTGGTTGAGTTCTCTCTCTTTTTTAGAAACTAATTTTACATAGATGAGAGATTTATTTTTTTCTTGGACACTATTGTACCCGACACTTAGAGTTGTAAAGAGTACATTTTTATCTTCTCTTACTAAATTTTCTATTGTTTTAGACTCTTTTATCATCTCTTCTAAAGAGATACCAGCTTGTGCTTTTATCTTAATTTCAAACTCTGCTTTGTCCTCTTTTGGGATGAAGTCCATACCAATTTTTGGAAAAAGACTTAAACTTCCAACAAACATACCAATAACCAAGATAAGAGTAATGATTTTAAATCGTAGGACGATTTTTAAGGAAAAATCATATATTTTTTCTAAAAGTGTAAAAATTGGTTCTGTAAAATTATAAAACCAGCTCTCATCTTTTTTAAGAACTCTAGCACTAACACTTGGCATAAAAGTCATAGCAATAGTAAAAGAGATAACAATAGCAAAACCAACGGTCATAGCAAAACTCTCAAAAAATTTACCGACTATTCCACTCATGTTTGATACAGGTATAAAAACGGCTAAAAGCATAGCTGAAATCGCAACGATAGCAAATGCCATCTCTTTTGTTCCCTCTAATGCCGCTTCAAATTTACCCATACCTGCTTCTTGTTTTTTATAAATATTTTCAAGAACAACTATGGCATCATCAATAATAATTCCAATAGAAAGAGTAAGTCCCACAAGAGTCATTTTATTTAAATCATAACCCATAAAATCCATAAATGCAATCGTTCCCATAATGGCGATAGGTATAGAAAAGGCAGAAACCAGAGTAATAGTAAAGTTACGTAAAAAGAAAAATATAATAATTACGGCTAAAACAGCACCATAAACAAGGTCAAATTCAACATCTTCAAGTGAGTGAATAATAAAAGGAGAAGTGTCTTGAAGGATTTCAACACCAAATTTATCTCCTGCTAATTTTTTCAACTCTGGAATGCTTTCTTTTACTTTTTGAATAATTTCTATAGTGTTACTGCCAGAGATTTTCTGCACTTCTAGCATGACACCTTCAACACCATTATAAGAAGCATAACTTTTGGCATCACTAAGAGTATCTTTAACTCTGGCTATATCTTTGAGTCTTAGATTATCTTTGATTTGGATATTTTCTAGCTCGTGAACACTGAGTGCATCTGCTTGCATTTTAAGTGTAAACTCATCTTTTTTGGTGATGAGTTTACCCCCTCCAATCTTGACATTTTCTCTTGATACAATTTCATTTAACTCTGTAATAGTAATGCCAAATTTGTTTAAAAGGTTGATGTCTGGATAAATTTTTATCTCTCTATCTTTGTATCCAATGATGTTAATTGCTCCAACATCATTTATCTTTTGTAATTGTGGTTTTACTTTTTCATCTGCAAACTTCATCAAGTGCTGGACAGTGTCGCCTTTAGCTGTAAGAAAAACATTTACAACAGAAGCCCCACCAATGTCTAACTTACTAACAAGTGGAATCTTCGCATCACGAGGGAGCACAACTGCTGAAACCTTATCTCTAACATCATTTGTCGCTTCGTTAATGTCACGTTCTAAAAAGAACTTAACCATAACAACACTTGCTCCTTCACTACTTGTTGAAGTGATACTATCAACTCCGCCAATTCGTGATATAGCTTCTTCTATTTTGTCTGTTACTTGAGATTCTATTGTGCCAGATTCTGCACTAGGGTAAATAGTATTGATGGTAACCATCGGAAAATCTACTTTTGGGAAGAGAGCTGATGGCATGGACTTAAAACTCATATAGCCAAATATCACTAAGGTGATAACATACATCAGTGTGGCAATCGGTCGGTTTATTGCTAGTTTATACATAATAGTTTACTTCTTTTCTTTTGTAATAATATAGCCATCACCAAAGAGACCTGTTAAAATATTGTTGGCTCGTACTTCTGCCGTTATTTTTCTATTTTCTAGATTAGCACGAGGATAAATTTTTACTATTTTTTCACTATAGTTTTTGTCATCTCCATCAACTTTGTATATAAAAGTATCTCCTACTTTTATGAACTTATGATTTTTTTGGTCAAACTCTACAAGTAATTTTCTTCTCTCTTTGCTTTGAATCTTAAAAACAGTTTTGAGCATCATGCCACTTACACCATCTCCAAGTTCAATATTTTTCTCATAAATGACACCATTAAAAGGTGCTTTTAAATATGTTTTATCATAAAGTGCTTCCTGATAGGCAAGTTGATTTTTAGCACTTTCATATCTGTTACTTATGGCATCAAATTTAGCTTCATCTATAAGCTCTTTTACTTTGAGTTGGCGTTGATAATCCCTAGAAGCATATTTTAGAGCTGTCTTTGCTACTTCGAGCATGGCTTTTATATCACTATTATCAAGTTGTGCTAATATATCGCCTTTCTTAACATAAGAACCAATATCAACATTGACTTTGTTCACTATACCACTTGCTATAAAGGTAAGTTTCGCATCATGAAGTGCTACTACATTAAATGTTGCATATATCTCTTTTGCATTTACAAAACTAAGTAGTAATAATAGTCCTAATATACTTTTTTTCATTATTTTAATTCCTCTTTTATATCTTTTGCTTCGTAAAAATAGAGAGTAGCGTAGGCTACTTCTAAATCATTTAAACTTCTTTCATAGAGTGCTTTTGTATTTGTCTTTTTTGTAAGAGTTTCGAGATAAACAACATAATCAACTATCCCAACATTGTATTTTTTTTCAATAGTAACAAAAGCACTAGAAGCTGCGTTTAAAGCACTTAAAGCACTCTTGATTTTTGCATTTGCAGTGAGAATTCTCATCTTAGCTAATTTATACTGTGATTTTTGTTCTTTTGTTTGGTAGTTGATTTGAGCATTTATAGCTTGAATGTTTAGTAAAGCTGCCTCTTTTGTTTTTGAAATCGCACCATAGTCAAAGAGTCTAAAGTCAATAGTTAGTAGAAGAGTATTTTGTTTGCTAAGAGATGTAACAAGTGGGTCTTCTCTATTAAATGTATAAAGACTATACTTATTTTCTACTCTAAGCTTTGGATAGTAAAAACTATCAATGGCATTGGCATTTGAGAGGATAGAGTTGTTTTTGGCAATTAATGCTTTAGTACTTTCTAGTGTGTCATAATCATTAGTAAAAGATTTTTTAAAAGATGCATCCTCTAGTGTGTCTATACTTTTAGACACTTTGAGTTCAAGGGCTGACTTGAGAGAGAGGATTTGAAATTTTATAGATTCCATATTGTAAATATTTGTATCAAAATCTGCTTGAACTCTATCAACATCATCTTTAGTTGCCATTTTAGCATTATAAAAACTTTGGATACGATTGAGTTGTGCCTTGAGTGATTTTTGTGCATCTTCTCTTGCCTCTAAAGATGCTTCTAAACTTTTAATGCTAAAAAAGTCTTGTGTTATTTGTAAAGCCAAACTTTTTGTATATGCTTTTGTATCGTATAGAGAAGATTGGAGTGAATACTGAGCAGCATCTATTTGAGAAGTTCTTTTTCCAGCATCATAAATATCATAACCTATTTCTGCAAAACCACTCAATGTGTCTCCAGCTTGAAATGGAGAAGACTCATCATCGCGTTTGTAAAATCCACCAATTTCAACAGTAGGAAAATAAGCACTTTTTTTTGACTCTAACTCTTTTGTTTTTGATGCTTGATTGTATTGTTTTGAAATAACCAAATCATTCTTATTCGTAGCATAATTTATGAGTTCTTTTAAGGTCTCACTATATAAAAAGAGCGGAATAAGTAAAAGTATTGTTTTTCTCATTTTTTCACCTCTATAAGCTTAAAGAGAGTGTCAAAAAACTTGTCTAGCTCACCCTTTAAGTCATCTATAGTTGTTGTGACTTCACTGGAGATAAAAAGTCCTTCACCAATTACAAACATACCACGTGCCAAATTTTTGGAAATAGGTAAAAACTCCCCATTGTCGATGCCTTCTTGAATAATATCTTCAAACCATTGAAAATATGTTGAGGCACACTTTGTTTGAAATTGGATCATTTCTTTGTTGTAGTTAACTAAAGAGATAGAAATAAACTCTTTATAAAGTTTTCTTAACTGTTCATTTTCACTATCATAAAAGACATAAAAAAATATTTTAATTTTTTCTTTTGTAGAGTCAAGTGCTTGAATTTTTTGTAGTTTTTTATCATTATGTTCTTGGAGTAGAATGTTGACTATCTCAAAAACTATATCTTCTTTATTTTTAAAATACTCGTAAATAGTACCTTTACCGACTCCTGCAGTTAAAGCAACTTGAGAAATAGTTAAATCATTGATACTATTTTCTACAAACAACTTTTTACATGATAAAGCAATATCTTTTTTCTTCTGGACTTTGTCTACTATAATTGGCATCAAGACTCCTTGTAATGACCGACCATCAGTCAATTAAAGAATTGTATGTTTTTTTAGCTTAATTTCAAGTAAGAAGTAGAGACTAATTGATTAAATATAAAAATCTTCATTTATTCTTCATTAATAGATAATAAACTTTTAATAATTAATAATCTAAATATATTTTTTATAAAGGATTTTAGATGAGTTGTCATAACACCATTAAAAGTAATCGAATTAATCCTAATCTTAATCTTACTCATGCAAATAATCATGATTACAAAAATAAATCTAATAATGAAAAAAATTTAGTAGGTTCAGTTATTAAAGGTCCAATGGATGGTGCCATAATAAAATTAAAAGATGCACATGGAGCATTAGTAGCATCTACAACTCTTAAAAAAGGAGCTTTTAGTTTTAATGAACAAAATTTTACTAGTGAATATTACACAATAGAGAGTGTAGGGGGTATTTACGATGATGAAGCGAGTGAACAGATTACACAAATCGGTTTACCTCAAGGGCTTTGCACACTTTTAAGTAATGAAAAAATACAAACTATTGTAAAAAATAAAGAATCTATTACGATTACTCCTGCAACAACCATTTTTACAGCACTTGTTCTAAGTGACATAAGTAATGGAATAAACCTTGATAATGCAATAACAGAAGCTTATTTATTGGTTACATTAGAAGTAGCTAAAAATTTAGGGGATATTTTAATAGCATAATTATTTTCCGATGATTTCACTTTGTAATGATTTGTAAAGTGATTTATATGTAGAACGATTAAAAATATATTCTTTCGTATTGAATAATGTCTCAAACATTATTTTCCAAAGTGTTGAAAAATTTTCTTCATTTTTAACACTACAAAGTTGCTGTTGCATTTCAAGTTCAAGTTGTGCGAGTTCATTAGCATGGTAAACATATTTTTTTAAAATAGTATAATCAACACTAACTTCCATAAAATGCTCCACTAAACTTACTATTGAAGCCTCTTTATTGGTAAAGTCATCAGAAGAAATAGGGAGTAAGATTTTATCATCTAAAAGTTGTGATAATAATTTTTCATTGATTTCAAAATGTTCTAAAAACTCTTTTTTTGTATAGTGGGTCATATTGGAATTTACACAACTCAAAGTATTCATTAAAGGTGCTAGCATAGCATAAGAGCTTGAAAATGAGTTGTTTTTATTTTCTAATGCCTGTTTGATTTGCTCATTAGTTGAACCCATCTCCTCTTGCATATATTTAATATATTTTATAAGCTCAATATGCTCATCACTATATTTATGAAAATTGGACTTTAATTTTTTGGCTTCTGGCAGTAATCCCTCTTTAATGTAATAGAGTATCGTTGATTTTGGAACATTTGTGATTGCCACAACTTCTGAAATTTTATATTCCATTGAAGCTCCTATTAATTATTGTTTAAGAATTATAGCATATAATTCTACTTACAAGTGTAAAGTATAACTTTATACTCTAAGTAAAAAGGATTAACATGGCACACATTAGATTACCGGAATTTGAGGATATGACTCCTGCTATTCAAGATAAAGCAAGACCAATTTTAGAAAAAACAGGAAAGCTTGGAGATATATTTAAACTCTTGGCAGTAGATGAAAAAGTTTATTTTGCAACAGATGAAATGATACAAAAATATCTACTTGATGAGACGACACTCTCTTATGATATTAAAGAGGCAATAGCTTTACTCATATCAAAAGAAAATGGCTGTAAGATGTGTGTTGATGTACATAAGAGTATTGCGAAGATGCTTGGTCTTAGTGAGCAAAGGATTGAAGAGATACTTCAAGGTGTTGAGTCTATTAATACAAGTGATGAAGAGAAAGCACTTTTAAATTTTTCTATTAAAGCATCAAAAAAAGATAATTATAAAATTTTAAAAGAAGAAATAGATGCTCTAAAAGTGATGGGTTGGAGTGATATTCAGATAATCGAAGCTGTCGCTATAACTGGTTATTTTAACTACATAAATACACTCTCAAATGTTTTTGGACTAGGTGAGTAGTGTATTACTAAGTGTTAGCTGCGTTTAGAGTAAAACTCTTTTTTGTACTCATCAAACTTATCATCTAAAATAGCTTGACGAACTTCTCTCATAAGGTTGAGATAGTAGTGCAAGTTATGGATAGTTGCGAGTCTAAAGTAAGTTATTTCACGAGCACGAAAAAGATGATTTATATAAGCACGAGAGTATGTTTTACAAGTAAGACATTGACACTCAGGGTCAATCGCCCCTTCATCCTCCTTAAACTTTGCACCTTTGATATTCATGCGACCAAAAGAAGTGAATAGTGTACCATTCCTTGCGTTTCGTGTTGGCATTACACAATCAAACATATCAATACCTCGCTCAATGTTCTCTATAAGGTCTTCAGGTGTTCCCACTCCCATAAGATAACGAGGTTTATCTTTTGGCATGTATTGTACAGTATGTTCTACTGTATCGTACATCTCATTGTTAAGTTCACCAACTGAAAGACCACCTATGGCAAAACCATCATAGTCCATAGCACAAAGTTCTGTAGCACTTTTGGTGCGAAAAGCTTTGTTAGTACCACCTTGAATGATAGCGAAGATATTTTGTTCGCTGCAGATACCTTTAGTTTGTTGGGAGCGAAAATAATCAATGCTCTCCTCTGCCCAAGCCGTTGTTCTCTCAATACTGAGTTTAATTCTCTCTTGTGTAGCAGGTAATGCAACAAGGTCATCTAATATCATCATTATATCTGAGCCAAGATTTGTTTGAATATCTATAACTTTTTTAGGAGTAAAAAAATGTTTAGAACCATCAATATGAGAACGAAATTCTATACCATTCTCTTTTGGTTTTGAAATATTTGAAAGAGAAAATGCTTGAAAACCGCCACTATCTGTTAAAAAACTTTTAGGATATTTTGTGAAGTTATGAAGCTTGCCCATTTTAGCAACTGTTATATCCCCAGGACGAAGATACATATGGTAAGTATTGGCTAAAATAATCTCAGCGCCAAGAAGGTTAACTACGTCTTGCGCATCAAGTGATTTTACACTTCCAACAGTGCCAACAGGCATAAATACAGGGGTTTTAATAGTAGAGTGAGCAGTCTGTATAGTAGCTGCACGAGCATTTTTACTCGTAGCATCAAGAGTGAATTGCATTAATCTCTCATTTTTTGAGGAGAAAAATCAATATGTGTAATAGTTACTTTTGAAAGATCTTTATCTTGAATTTCTTTCATCCTTTTTAAAGGTCTATCCATTTTATAAAATATTTCGTTTGTAACTTTGCCATTTTTATCATACCACTTTTGAGTTCCCTCTCTGTAGTTGTTTTTATACATTACTTCTGTATAAAGTTTGCCACTTTTAGAGTATTCCTTTTGTATTCCCTCTTTTTTACCATGTGTGTAGTTTATAACAGAAGCAAGTTTTCCATCTTCATAAAATGATTTTTTATCACCTTCTCGTTTATCATTTATATAATGAGAAATATCTTTCATTTTACCATTTTTATAATATGTGATTTCATCACCTTCTAGTTTTCCAAGTTTGTAGTTGATTGTTTTAACAACCCAACCTTCTTTGGTATACCAAGTCATCTTACCATCTCGTTTTTCTTTGATGTAGTTTACTTCATTTGCAATTTTGCCTATTTGATAGTAAACCTTTTCGAGACCATCTCTAATACCTATTTTAATTTTAGTATTTGTTCCATCTACATAGTTTGTAGATGCTTTTAGCTCACCTGTTTTAAAGTAAGATTTTACGAGTTCTGCACTAGCTACACTGCTTAAGATAGAGAGAGCTAATAGCGGTTTTAAATAGGTTTTCATAATACGTGAGTCCTTGAAATATTTGTGTAAAAATATACCACAAGATAGTACAAGTTAGGTAAACAGTAAAAAAGATTTAGGAAATTTAAAAGGGAAGTTTATCCCTCAAAGAGAGGGATAAGAAGCGGAAAGATTATTTCCAACTAGTTTCTACAATTTCTGCAGATTTTTTGTAAGGGAACTTAGCAACTAACTCTTTGATTGATAGTTTTTGATCACCACCTCTCATAAAGTGAGCTAAAGTAACAGAAGCCCAGTAATCGTCAGCATATTTAGTGCTTTGAAGTTGTAAAGGAACACCTTTGTCGTTAACAGTGTGACAAGCAGCACAAGTTACAGGACCAGAATATTCACCATCTGGAGAATATTGAAGAGCTTGTTCGTGTGTAGTTACATCAACACTTCTTTCAGAACCATCAAATCTTGAAGAATAAAGACCGTGCATAGACTCATGACATGATTGACAAGCTATGTTTCCATGAGCTTTTGAATATCTGTATAGAGAATATTTGTTAGGTAAATCAATTGGGAAGTATTTACCACCAGTATCTTGCTCAACAAATGGAGCTACGTGACAGTCAGCACAGTGAGGCTCAGCAGCTGATAACCACCAGTCATTACCACCAGATGCAGCAGCATAAGGAACATCTCCACCAGTAGGGTGATTCCACATTCTTAAGTCAGCAGGTAAGTTGTTACCAACAGCTTTAAGGATTGTAGCAGATTTGTGATCAGTGTAGTATTTCATAGCTTCATTGTCACCAGTTGATTTAGGATCAGCAAGAGCAGCGAATTTTTTAGCATCTCCATCAGCGATAACTTTAATCATCTCTTTAAGTGATTTGTTTCTTAAAGATTTACCTTCTTGTTTGCTATCGTGAGTAAGATTGTCATAGTTTTGGAACTCTTGAGCAACTTTTGTATGACAGTTTGTACAGTATAATCCTCTTAATTCAGAGTTTTTACCATTTTCATCTTTTAATGAAACGTTTTCATATTGCCATTTACCATAGTTATTTAAGAAGAAAGGAGGCTTAGCATTAGGGTTAGAGTGAGCATCACGTCTAACATAACAACCACCACCAGATTTACGGATATCACCTTTAGAGAAACGACCTTCACCATATCTATCTGTTACACGGAATGGATTTGAATCATCATTCATGTTAGGATTTTGGAAGTGAGTAGGGTGACATGATTGACAAGCTTGTGAACGACCAGCACCATCAGGCATTGGAACCATTGCAAGGTGGAAACCATGAATTGCTTCACTAAGTGGCTTAGCGTGAACACCTTTGTATCCAGCAGTACCGATACGTGGAGTAACAAGGTTACCAGAAACATTATCACCATGACAGTCAGTACAGTTTACAAGACCAACTTCACCTAGTCTATTACCAATAGCAGTAGGATTGTAAGCTCTCATGAAGTTTGTACCGTGATGTGCATCATGTAATGAAAGAATATTGATAGAAGCTTCTGCAAGTCTAGCCATATATTCACTTTCATCTGGGTAAGTTTTCCAGTAATCATACTCTTTATCACTATTTACAAGACCTTCATCTCTAGCCATTTGAGCTGCTTTACCATTTCTTGAGTGACAAGAGAAACAGTTTGGAATATCAACTGGGTTAGTACCGAAGTAAGAAACAGTTTGTCCAGTTTTTGTGTGCATTGATTGACCAGCACGAGTGTGTAGTTCAACAGTTGAATATTGGAAAGGTTGGAAATCAGATTCAGTGATTGAACGGATTGTACCTTTTCTTCTACTATCGTTAAATGCAGTTAATGGTAAACCAAGTGCATCCCACATATATGAAGCAGTTAAAACAAGTTTAACATCTTTTACAACAGGAACAAGAGTGTCAGAGAAAACAATGTTACCACCATCTTTACCAGCATAAGCTAGGTAACCACCAGAGATTGGCATACCAGAAGGTCCACAGTCAATTTTCGCAGGAATTTGTCTACCAATTCTTAGACGATCTTTGTCAGTTTTTCCAGCAGGTTTAGTACCTTCAAGGTCAGCATAGATAAATAGGTGAGTCCAAACATAGTTAGCAACAGTATCATTAGCAGAATCTAAGTGACCGTCACCATCAGCATCTTTAGGAACACCAAAGTATCTCATCTTGTTACCTTCACTATAAGAGTTATCTCTAGTGTAGTAATAAAGTTTCACATCATCATCTGGTGAAAGTAATTTTGGTAAAGAACCATCCTTTCCACTTTTCATAGCTTGTGCTTGAATAGAGTTATAAGGTGGGATTACACAACAGTAATCCATATCGAAACCAACACAGTGCATACCAAGTTCATAGTTTACAAAGATGTTGTAATCGTTTTTAGGCTCAAAACCAGTATTTTTCTTACCGTCTTCACCAACTTTAACAAACTTCTTGAGTTTGTCAAGTTTAAATGGCGGATTCTTATCATAAGCAAACGCCGTAGTTGCACTCATAGCCATAAAAGCAACAGATGCAGCAACAGAAACTAAAATTTTATTTTTCATAGTTTCATTCCCCTTTATTAATAAATTTAACACTATCAGTATTACATTAAATTATTTAAACTAACTTTAAACTTCATACTTTTTATTATAATATTAACTATTTGTTTACTTATAGGTTTTGCTGTATTATCTAGGAAAATAAGTATTATAATCTAAGCAAAATTAACTGTTATATTTCTAAGTTTAAGCCCCTTTTTAGTACAATGTCGCCCATATTAGTTAAAGGTTATTTAATGGCGACAATAAGTATGAGTGATATCAAAAAGAATGTTCGTTTAGTTGTTGGAGAAGTTCCATATAAAGTAGTAGAGTTCCAACATGTTAAACCAGGAAAAGGTGCTGCTTTTGTTCGTATGAAAATGAAAAGTTTTTTAAATGGTAAAGTTGTAGATAAAACTGTTCATGCTGGTGACAAGTTTGAAGTTCCAGAAATTGACTATAAAACAATGCAGTATCTTTATGATGATGGTGAAATGTATCAGTTTATGGATAATGAAACTTATGACCAACTTGCTCTTTCATATGAGCAGTGTGATGAAGCATCTAAATGGTTCAAAGATGGAATCAGTGTTGATATCGTGTTTTACAAAGGTGATGCTATCTCTGTTCAAGCTCCAGAAGTAATGGAGTTTGTTATCACTGAAACACCACCAAATTTTAAAGGTGACACATCAAGTGGTAGTAAAAAACCAGCGACTTTAGAAAGCGGTGCAGTTGTTCAAGTGCCTTATCATGTACTTGAGGGTGATACTGTTAAAATAAACACAGTAGATGCTGAATACTTAGAAAAAGTAAAGTAGACTTTTATTACTTCTTATTAATAGAAACCTACTATAATAGTACATTAATATTTTATAGTAGGTTTTATTTACATGAGTGCACAACCCTTCACACACTTACATCTTCACACAGAATACTCCCTTTTAGATGGAGCGAACAAACTCAGCAATCTTATTCCTCGTATCAAAGAGCTTGGCATGACAAGTGTCGCTATGACAGATCATGGCAATATGTTTGGTGCTATTGATTTTTATAAACAGATGGTATCTGCTGGTTTAAAGCCTATTATCGGAATGGAAGGGTATATTCATAATGGTGAAACGCTTGATGATAAAACAACAAAACAGCGTTTTCATGTTTGTTTATATGCGAAAAACAAAAAAGGTTATGAAAACCTTATGTACCTCTCCTCACAAGCTTTTATAGATGGATTTTACTACTTTCCTCGTATCAACAAAAAGATACTCCGTGAACACTCTGAGGGGATTATCTGTTCTTCTGCTTGTTTACAGGGTGAAGTCAGTTGGCACTTAAATCTTCAAAATGAAAGAAATGTAAAAAATGGTGCTTTAGGATATGCGGGTGCTATAGAAGTTGCACGAGAGTATCAAGATATTTTTGGAGATGATTTTTATCTTGAAATTATGCGTCATGGGATTGGTGATCAACTTTATATTGATGAACAGATTTTAAAAATATCTCGTGAAACAGGTATTAAGATTCTTGCAACAAATGACACTCACTATACTTATCCTGATGATGCACAGTATCATGAAGCTTTTATGTGTATTGGGATGAATAAACTCTACGATGACCCAAACCGTATGCGTCACTCAGTGCATGAGTTTTACATAAAATCACCTGAGCAGATGGCGAAACTTTTTGCTGATATTCCTGAAGCAATAACTCATACTCAAGAGATAGTAGATAAGTGTGAAGAGTATGTTCCCATTGTGAAAACGCCAACACCTCCAAACTTTAAATTTACACAAGAGTATGCAAAGGCAGAGGGTTTAGATATAAACTATCCTGATGACCCACCTTTAGCAGAAAATGCAAGTGAAGATGAGAAAAAAAAGCATATGCTTGGAGCTGATAAGAATGATGCGGAGTACTTTATATATAAGTGTCGAGAAGGCTTAGAAAAACGACTAAAAATTGTGCCACAGGATAGACATCAAGAGTACAAAGATAGACTAGAATTTGAAATGAGTATCATTAACTCTATGAAGTTTCCCGGGTATATGATGATTGTTTGGGATTTTGTTATTGAGGCTAAACGCATCGGAGTTGCAGTCGGACCTGGACGAGGTTCCGCTGCTGGAAGTTTAGTTGCGTTTAGTTTGGAAATAACTGACATAGACCCGATGAAATATGACTTGCTATTTGAGCGATTTTTAAATCCTGAACGTGTAAGTATGCCCGATATAGATATGGATTTTGAACAAGCTCGTAGGGGTGAAGTGATTGATTATGTTGTGAAAAAGTATGGACGTAATCAAGTAGCACAAATCATAACTTTTGGTTCACTGATGGCAAAGGGAGTCATCCGCGATGTTGCACGTGTTTTAGAAATGCCACTCTCTCAAGCGGATAAAATGGCGAAACTTATTCCTGATGAAATAGGAATTACACTCAATGGAAACACAAAAAATGGTGAGTTCAAAAATGGTGCATTTCAAAAAGAGCCAAAACTTGTAGAGCTTGTAGAGAGTGACCCCCAAGCCTCTCGCGTTTGGGAGTTTGCTAAAAAACTAGAAGGACTCAAGCGTAATGCCGGAATGCATGCTGCAGGTGTCGTTATAAGTAACGAAGAGTTATGGAAAAAAACACCGATTTATAAACCTTCTGGAGAAGATACTTTTGTAACACAGTATTCTTTGAATTATATGGAAGATATTGACCTTATTAAGTTTGACTTTTTAGGTTTAAAAACTCTTGATGTAATTAACAATGCCATTAAACTCGTTAAACGCCGCTATGATAAAACTGTAGAGTGGGATAGCATCGATGAAAATGATAAAAAGGTATATGAGGTTATCCAAACAGGTGAAACCGTTGGGATGTTCCAGATAGAATCAAGTGGTATGCAAGACCTTAACAAACGACTCAAACCTGATAATTTTGAAGACCTTATCGCAGTCTTGGCTCTCTATAGACCTGGACCGATGGAGTCTGGGATGCTTGATGACTTCATTGAGCGCAAACATGGTCGTCAGGCGATTACTTATGTTTTTGAAGCTCTTGAAGAGATACTAAAACCCACTTATGGAGTTATCGTTTATCAAGAGCAAGTTATGCAAATCGTGCAGACTATCGGTGGCTTTAGTCTTGGTGGGGCGGACATCGTTCGTCGAGCTATGGGTAAGAAAAAAGTTGATGAGATGTTAAAGTATAACAAAGAGTTTAGTGCTGGAGCACAAAAACAGGGACTTGACTATAAAAAAGCATCAGAACTTTTTGACCTGATAGAAAAGTTTGCTGGGTATGGTTTTAACAAGTCACACTCAGCTGCTTATGCAATGGTAACTTTTCAAACAGCATGGCTTAAAACTTACTATCCAAATGAATTTATGGCAGCACTTTTAACTTCCGATAAAGACAATACTGAAAAAGTAGTGCGTTATATAGACGAAGTAAAACGTATGGGAATTGAACTCTCTCCTCCTGATGTGAACGACTCTTACTTAGAATTTTCTGCGATTACTAAAGATGATAAAGATATTATTTTATTTGGTCTTGGAGCTATTAAAGGTGTTGGTGGAGCAGCGGTTGAGTCTATCATCCATACTCGTGAAAAAGATGGAGAGTTTAAGTCTATTCAAGATTTTGTAAACAGAATCGACCCATCAAAGGTAAATAAACGCTTTGTAGAATCAAGTATAAAATCAGGTGGATTTGATAGATTTGGTTACTCACGAAAAGCACTTTTAGATCAACTTGATTTACTTGTTGAAACAGCTAAAAAAGCAAGTGATGCGAAGAAAAACGCAGTCGGTTCACTTTTTGGTAATGATGAAGAGATTACAACGGTACAGCTTGAACTTAAAAACTCAGATGAGTATGAACTCAAAGAGATTTTGGAGTTTGAAAAAGAGACTTTAGGTTTTTATGTAAGTGGACATCCGATGGATGAGTACCGTGAACAACTTGATGAACTAAGTTATACACTCTCATCAGAAATAGAGAACATTAAAGATGGCTCTTTTGCGATTTTTATCGGAAAAGTTGAAGAGATACAAAAAAAGACTTCTAAAAAAGGCAATCAGTTTGGGATTGTAAGTTTGATGGATTTTCATGGAAATGTCGAGATTATGCTTTTCTCAGACAAGCTCGACCAATTAAGAGAAATGGATTTAGAAGAACCTGTTGCGTTTAAGGCGAAGATTACACACACAGAGATGTTTACTCGCATCGGTGTAACAAAGATAATGACACTTAAAGAAGCAAAAAAAGAGACAAAAAAAGTCAAAAAAGAGGTGCAAGAAAAACCACCAGAACCTATTAATTTAGCAGTAAGACTCGATGCTGATGCAAGTATTTTAGAGAGTTTATATGCACTCATCCGTCAACACCCAGGAAACCGTCCTTTGCAAGTGACCATAGTCTCAAAGCTACACAATGTTGTGATTGATTCAGCTATACGAGTTGATACAAAATTGTTGGCTGTTTTAGATGGCAATGAAGCCGTAGATATTTTAGATAATTAGGAGAAATTTAATGAAAAGTAAGATTTTAGTTTTTGTGCAGTTTGCAAGCATTTTGTTGTTAGCTTTACCTATGGGTACGCCAACTCAACATTTTGAAATAGGTATGTTTTTTATCATCATTGGTTTAGTTGTAGGCATATTGGCACTCAGTAAAAACACTTTAGGAAACTTTAATATTCGTCCAGATATTAAAGAAGATTGTACTCTCATAACAGATGGAATATATGCTTATATTAGACATCCGATGTACACTTCTGTTTTAGTAGGTATGCTAGGTCTTACTATTTTGTATTTTAATGTAGTAACAATCTCAATCTATGCTGTTTTGGTTGTAAACATGCTTATAAAAATGTTTTACGAAGAGAGTTTATGGAAGTGTCATAGCGACGAATATGAAGCTTATAAACAAAATACTGCTAGGTTGATACCAAAGGTTTTTTAAATATCAAAATAATGAACACGAAAATAATCACACAAGCTTTGCTTTTTGAAGTAGAAACTCCCACTTACTCAAAAGTGAAAGAGCTGTGTGAACTAGCAATGGAGTATCAAAAAGAGAACAATATCTACTTTATATATGCTAAACGCAGAGAAAAAGTTATCATAGAAAATGAAGAAGATTTTTTTAGATTTATAAACGAAACACAAAATATAAATGTTAAAAATTTTTCAGAGTTACAACAGTTGAAAAACACTACAAGTCGAAGTGAAAATATAGCTCTTAGTGGTGATTCTAAATTGCATTATATCAAAGTTTTTGATGCTACTGTTCTAGTAAAGAAAAAGGGCGAATTGCCAGTTGTTTATCAAAAACAAGATTTAGTCAAATTATCCTATATTACTGATGTTGTAGCTATCGAAAATGGTGAGAGTTTTTTAAATGTTGGTAGTTTTGAAGATAAGTTCAATGAGGAGTGTTTTGTCTATCTTAGTGGCTATGCAAATAGTTTAACAAGAGAGTATCTCAGTGGCTTAAATGTAAAGTTTTTTGTTGATTATGACATTGAGGGGATGAATATTTATGAGAGTTTTGAGTGTAAAAGTAAATCACTTCATATTGTAAAAGATATAGAAGAGTTTTTTCAAAAATATACAAATATAGAGCTATATAAAAAACAGAGAAAAAGATTGAAAAAGCATTATTCACAAGAGAGTCAGCAGGTAATAGATTTAATACAAAAATACTCTAATGTAGTAGAACAAGAGATACTATATGAAGCATAGTGAATTACTCAAATTAGTATATAAATATGCTGATGTTATAGATAGAGCTTATAGAGAAGAGTCTGTTCAAAATGTTGAACAAGAACTACTTGATGCTACTCTTTTTATAAAAATAAACGATAGATATAAACTCAATAAAAATTATCTTAATTTTGTAGATTCTGTTTTGCAAAGAGTTGATTATAGTATTATCTTTGGGGATTATGAAAAAGAGTATAAAGAGTTAGTAAAACTTAAAAAGAGATATATAGAGACTCATAATGATTTTTATAAAAAGAGTATAGAAAAATTAATCGAAAATCTCTATGTAAAGTTTTATAACCGAGATAGAGAGATACAGATTCTTCTTGTTCGTCTTGAAAATGAGACTTCTTTAGAGATTGATGTACTTCTTTATAATGCAAGTAATATTTTAGAGAAAATTTATGAGCTCATTGATGCAAATGAAAAAGTAGGGCAATTTTTTAGATATGATTTACGTGCAATAGATGAGAAAATAGATGCTCTTTTGCAGAGTATTAGTGTAGATATTTTAAAATATATTCAAAATATTGATGAGTATATACACCAGATAAATCGCTTTATAGTCCAGACAAAAAAACGCAGACTTCAAAATAAAAATATACTACAAGTTGCAAATATGATTGTAACTGAACAGTGTCAAAATCTTGATGAATATTTACAACACTCAAGCGAAAAACTTTACTTTACACACACTAGGTCACAAAAAAATAAAATACAAATATTTCCAAACGATAAAGAGACACAAAAGCTTCAAAAACAGCTTAAAATGATTCTCTCTGATGTTTCTGTAAAACCGCATAAAAAAATAGGCAGTATCAAATACCAAATGCAAGAAAAACTCGACATTATAAATGTAGATAAGATAGTACTAGATTTACAAAGAGTCAAAAGTAAAGATGTATTTGAGTTTGTAAAAGAGCATCAAGAGTTGTCAAAGCTAGATGAAAATGAGTTGATAAATGAGGCTTTTAAAGTTTACCTGTATCTTACAACAAAAGAAGAGATGCATTTTTTACAAGAGTTTAATAGTTACAATATAAAGGTTGCACAATGGGTATAGATGAAGTTTTTAAAGTCTTAAATAAAGGTGTGATGGTCTCCCTAGGTTCTAAAAAGTATCATGATATAGTGAACTTTTTGATGATAGATGAAAATTTTGATGAACTCTCACAAATACTTTTTAAATTAGGTTATAGACTCAATGGTGAAAATGGATACTTTTATATCTCAAAAAAAGAGAATATGAGCGAAGTTGAGTTAAATAGTTTTTTAAAAAATCATAAAAACATCCTTGTCTGTATTGCCATACTTAAACAACTTTTTCCCTATCTTGAGAGAGGAACTATACTCAAACAAACTGATTTTATATATCAGTATAAGCAAAAAAGTGATGCACTTTTAGAACAAAAATTTGAGTATATTTTTGAGACAAAAGATTTAAAAGATATAGTAGAGAGATTTTTTGATTTACTTGAAAAAAGTTTTATAATTGAGCCAAAAGAGAGTGGCTCTAAAGATGAGTATATGATACTCTCAAGTATAGAATATTATGTAAAAATCGTAGAAAGTGTGGTATAAAAAATGATAAAAAAACTCATACTGATTAACTCTGCAAATTTTAATTTTTTAGATGTAAACTTAGAAAAAGACCTCTTCTTCTTAGGCGATAACGGAAGTGGAAAGACGACCGTTATCCGTGCTATTCATTATCTCTTTAGTGGCGATGTTAGAAACTTAGGCATCCCAACTGATAAAGATGGATTTAAAGAGTACTATTTTCGCTATCCAAACTCCTATATGATTTATATTTTTGAAGATTTTTTTATTTTTATGTATAAAGTAGGTGGAGAAATAGTAAAACTATTTTCAAAACAGCAGTTTGATATGCAAAAAATCATAGATGAAAACTCTAACCTTTATGAGCTTGATATGATAAAGAGATATGTTAAATCTGCAAATATGAAAAAAACTGTAAAGTCTTTAAGTGAGTATAGAGATATTATCTATGGAAATGATAAACGCTTGTTAGATTTTAGATTGACAACTATTAAAAACAGCACTGTGTTTATAGGGCTTTTTAATGAAATATTTAACATAGATAAATCTATTATCGACTCAAAAAGTATAAAAAAAGCGATACAGACTACACTTGATTATGAAACAAAAGTTATGGAATTTGATCATGAAAAGTATCTACAAGATATATATACTTTTCAATCCCAGTATAAATTTTTTCAAGAGTTCCAAAAGCAAAAAGAGACGATAGAGAGTGCAAAAGAGCTCAAAGATAGATTAGAGAGTTTTGAGGATAATTTAGATGAGTTACTCTCTTTTATAGCTTATAGTTTTAAAAAAGAGAGTTTATTGCTTCAAGAGAGCAAATCAAAACATCAAGTAGTTGATGCAAAATTACAAAACCTTAAAAGTTTAAAAATAAAACGAGTAAAAACACTCAAAGAGTGTGATGAAAAATATACAAACTTTTCAAATATACAGAGCCTAGAGATACAAAGAGTAAAAAATCTAAAAGAGAAGTTCTCTCAAGAAAATATCTTAAAAAATAGAGATATAGCAGCCAAATATGAAACCATAAAAGAGAAAATGTCTCAAACACAAGAGCAGTATATTGAACTCAAAAAAGGTTTTGCCTCAGAGTTAGAGAGTATAGAGTCGCAAATAGAAGATTTAGAGCATACTAAAAACAGAAGATTACAAAGAGAATTTGAAGATAAAAAAGATAATAAAAAAAGATTTTTAAAATCACAACTTGATGAAGCTATAGAAAAAGCAGAGTTGGCATTTGAGACACAAGTGAGCATATCTAAGAGTGATATTAAAGATATAAAAGATGAGATTAAAAACTTTAAGAGTGATATAAAAAGAGAACAAGAAGTTATTGCCGCATTTGAGAAAGAACATAAAGAGAGATTAGTGAGTATAGAAGAGAAATATACACACTTAACTCTTAAAAAAACTCAATCCATAAAAGAGAAGAGTGTTTTAAGAGATGTCAAAGAGAGAGAAATAGTAAAACTTACATTCAAGCAAGAAGACCTGCTTAGAGAGAAAGAAAATCTACTGACACTCAATCAACAAAATTATGAAAACGATAAACAGAGAGTTAAAACACAGATTGGGCATTATGCAAGGATGATTTACTCAAAACCAAACTCCTTTAAAGAGTTTTTAAATGAAGAAGTAGATGGTTGGGAGAGTGAGCTGTATCCTCTTTTGGATGAGACTCTTTTAGATATGAGTTGTGAGGAACTAGAGCCAAAACTTTTCAATGAAGAGAGAATATTTAACATAAAGTTAAACACACAAACTTTAAAACAGATGTTAAGTAGAGATGAGGCAGTGAGAAAAAAAGAGGCTTATGAGGTAGAGCTTGGTAACTTAGAAGAGAGTTATACTAAAGCAATACAACAGATACAAGACCAACATCTTCAAGAAATACAAAAGATGAATGAGGAGAGACTCTACTTAGAAAAAGAGGTAGAAGTTTTTAATGAAGAGATAAGAGAGTTGAGACAAGCATTGCTAAATCTCAAAGCTGAAGAGTCTACCGAAATAGATGACAAAAGAGAAGAGTTCCGTAAAAAAATAGCTACACATAACAAGACTATTGCTACATATACACAAGAGGTAGAAAACTCTCTTTATACTATTGAAGAGATAGAGAAGCAGATACAAAAAGATAAACGCGAACTTTTAGGTCAAATCAAAGATTTAGAGTATGAAAATAGTGAACAGTTAAAACAAGAGTATAAAAGAGTTCAAATATGGTTAGAAGATGAAAAATCAAAGATAGATATTCTGATAGCAAAAGAAGAGAAGAAAAAAGAGACTATAACTAAAGATGAGCGAGTTCAAGAGTTGAATAGAATGTTAAAAACACTTGATAGTGAACTTGAGTCGTGTAACAGAGCAAAAATATTTTTACAAGAGTATGAGCAATCACAAGAAGATATAAACTCTTTGCTACAACTTATAAATAGTTTTGAAAATAAAACGCGACGATATGAACAGTTTCAAAATAGAGTTGATGAAAAAATCGAAAATTTTATATACAGTATAGAAGAAAAAGAAGAGACAAAAAAAGAACTCTTAAGAAAAGATAAATTGTTGAGAAAAGGGTTGAATCTTTTTGAGCATCTTGATTGCAATTTGAGTGATGTTACACCTCTTGGTAACTCTAAATATCTCTATGAACTTATAGAGTCTTTTAAGAGTTTGACTTCGCATTATACAAATAGTAAAGTTGATTTAAAATCGAAACTCGATAGACTCAATAGACTTAAAAATTCTCATAATGACATAGATATATATTTTAATTTTCAAGAGTATGACAATAGCCAATATGTGAGTCAAAGTATAAATATTATGGCTAAAATAGATGAAATTTTTGAATATAAAAACAAAAAATTAGAGATGGCAAAAGAGAGTACAAATCAACGCTTTAGAAATTTTGTAAAAGGAGCTTTACCGCAAAATATGTCTGTATTTAACGATACAGAAGATAAATTTTTATCCCAGGTTGCAAAAATAAATAAAAATTTATCAGGGGTTGATTTTGGTGTGATAAAAGATATTAAATTAATGCCACAAGTTGAGGATAACAAAAGTATTGCAAAACTTCTCAATGAACTCAATGGTATCGTGTTACATCTGAGTTCACTCCTCAATGAAAGTTCTCTCTTTTATGAAAAAACTGATGTACTTAGAGAACTTTCAAAACTAGAGATGAAGTTTAAAGATATAAAGTCAGTCTTAAAAGGAAGTGCAATATCTTTGCAAGATACTATTGATTTGAGTCTCTCTTTTAAAGAAAATGAGAAAGTTTACTCTGGAGTAACACAACTCAAAAATGAGAGTTCTACAGGTGGTAGTATGCTACTTAAAATTGCTATAGCTATCGCAATACTGCAACTTTTTACGACAGAAGAAAAAACACCATTCTTTTTGATAGTTGATGAGGTGTCGCGTTTACATAGTGACAATCAAGAGAAGCTTAGAACTTTTGCAAACTCTAAAGGTTTTGGCATTGTTTTTGTTACTCCTGAACCAACTTACTCTAAACCAGAATATATAAAATATTATAGGTTTCGAAAAAATAGTGATAATGAGTTTGAAGCAATAGAATTAAATGTATAATACACTTTAGAAAATAGGATAAATAAATGAACAAACAAGATTTTAACCAAGGTCTACTCGGCTTTTTAGATGCATCTCCAACACCATTTCATGCGACAAGTAATATGTCTGCAATGTTTGAAAATGCAGGCTTCGTCGAACTTCATGAAGTAGAAAAATGGAATTTACAAGGGGGTGGCAAGTATTATGTAACACGTAATGATTCGAGTGTCATCGCGTTTACTTACCCAAAACACGAGAAAAATTATGTTATGGTAGGCGCTCATACCGACTCACCAAACCTAAAACTCAAACCAAATGCAATAATAAAAGAGCATGGTGTTGTAAAGTTTGGTGTTGAACCTTATGGAGGTTTACTTTTAAATCCTTGGTTTGATAGAGACTTATCTTTAGCTGGACGTGTCTCTTACTTGGACTCACAAAATTACATCAAAGATGTACTTATTGATGTTAAAAAACCTCTTGCAGTTATCCCTTCTCTTGCGATTCATCTTGAGAGAGATGTTAATGAGGGTAAAAAAGTAAATGCTCAAACAGATATTTCACCTGTAATGACAACAAATAATGATTTTGATTTTGATGATTTTATAAAGTGGCAACTCTCAAAACTTGATATTTTAGATGCTCAGGAGTTATATGCAAATGAACTTAGTTTCTATGATACTCAAAAAGCATCTTTTGTTGGTCTACATGATGATTTCATAGCAAGTGCAAGACTTGATAATCTACTCTCATGTTATGTAGGAATGTTAAGTATTTGTAGTGTACCAGCTTCTAAACCTATGCTTTTTATCGCAAGCGACCATGAAGAGGTTGGGAGTGAAAGTGTTAGCGGAGCAGGGGGAAGTTTTTTAGAAAATACACTTCGAAGAATGTTCGGTGATTATGATGAGTATATACAGATGATACGAAGCTCTATTTTGATAAGTGCTGATAATGCACATGCTATTCATCCAAACTATCCAAGTAAACATGAGCCGAGTCATGCTCCAAAAATAAACGCAGGTGTTGTAATAAAAATAAATGCGAACCAAAGATATGCTTCCTCTTCAACAACTATTTCAAAGTTTCTAAATGTGGCATCTTCACTTGAAGAGAAGACACAAAATTATGTAGTACGAAGTGATATGGGTTGTGGCTCAACTATAGGACCCATAACTGCAACAAGATTAGGAATTGATACAGTTGATGTAGGATTGCCAACATGGGGAATGCACTCCATCCGTGAAACAGCAGGAAGTGATGATGCACACTCACTTTATAAAATTTTGGTTGCATTTAAAAGCTAATGTCTACAGTAACTCATGAAGAACTTAACCTTCTCATAGAACAAACTTATAAGATAGAAGAGGATTTTAATGAACTCAAATCTTCTTATGCACATCTGCAAGATACAGTTGAAAAAGTGGTAGAGTTTTTACCAAATGCTATTTGGATTATGAATGAAGATGGTAGTGTGTTTTTACAAAATTCTAAAGCTCGTGAACTTTGGGAACTTTTAAAACTTTTGGAGTATAACAGTGATGATTATGAGCTTAACTTTGAATCAAAATCTTACATCGTGAAAAGTTCTTCTTATAAAGACAAGATTATGCTGAGTGCTACAGATATTACAGAACAAAAACGCAAAGAAAACCTTGTCACAATGGGGCAAATGGCAGCACACCTCTCACATGAAATTCGTAATCCAATAGGCTCTATTTCACTGCTGAGTTCAACACTTAGAAAGAGGGTTATTCCTGAAAATATGGCTATAGTTGATGAGATACAAAAATCTGTAAGTCGTATAGATAGAATTATAAAAGCAACTCTAATGTTTTCTAAAGGGGTAGATGCAAACAAGAGTAAGATTACATGGAGTGAACTTAGAGAGTCTATAGACATGTCTATAGGTTATTATGCTTACTCAAAAGACATAACATTTGTTTTCCCCCAAGAAGACTTTAGTATGTATGCAGATAAAGACCTTTTAGATATGCTTTTTTCAAACTTTATTATTAACTCTATTGATGCTATTGAGCTAGATGAAGAAGAGGAAGGAACTATAGAAATAAGGTATGAAGTTGATGATATTTTTCATTATTTTTATATTTATGACACAGGTGTTGCAATAGAAAACAAAGAGGAACTTTTTGAAGCTTTTAAAAGTACAAAAGTAAAAGGCAATGGCTTAGGACTTATTTTATCGCGTCAAATTGCACAAGCTCATGGTGGTGAAGTAGCATTACTTGATGCAAATAAAAAGTGCTTTGAAATTAAAATAGCAATATAAAATATGGAATTACAATTGCTTAATAATTATTAATAAAACTTAGAGGTATCTTCAATGCAACAAACAGAACATGACATAAATCCCCTTGTTGATTTTGTTAAAATGGATCGTTTTTCTGTCGTGTATCATTTTAAATGTAAGGTGACAAACAAAAGTGTTATGTCATCTGTTCCTTTTGAGCCTTTTGAAGGTAAGATTGAAATTACTTGGCAAGATATACTCTTTCATCCTATTGCCTCTTACAACAGATACTATCATACACCTATTACAATATATGCAAAAGATAATCATAATACCATTTTACTAAAAGCTTTTAAAAAAGTATCAAGTAAATTTAAATGGAGTACAGAATATAATCAATATGTTTCAGCTTAATTTTATATTTGAATTGTTTATAAATCTTTAACCATTTGTTATCTTATATTGACTAGAATTAGCCATCAATTAAAGGGATAATACAATGAAAACAATTCTATCTATAGTCAGTTCTATGAAGACCATGGCTATTTTAATGCTGATATTTGCATTTGCAGTTGGTTATGCAACTATCGTAGAGAATGACTTTGGGATTATGACTGCTAAAGCAGAAATTTATAATGCAAGATGGTTCGAGGTTTTACTTCTACTACTAGCTATTAACTTGGCTCTTAACATACATAAATACAAAATGTATACAATCAAAAAAGCACCTATTTTCTTATTTCATATCGGATTTTTAGTGATTCTTGTTGGTGCTGCGATTACTCGTTATGTTGGCTATGAAGGGACTATGCATATTCGTGAAGGTGCAACTTCTTCAACGATAACAAGTTCAAAAGCATATCTTTTAGTAAATGCTTCTACTGAGGGTAAAGAAGTACATTTTGATACCCCGGTATATCTCTCTAAACGCAAAGAAAATGATCTCTCAGGAACACTTGAAATTGCTGGTAAAAAAGTTGAAGTAAAATTAACGAAGTATATTAATGATGCAGTAGAGAGTATGGTTAAAGATGATAATGGTGCTCCTGTTGCTAAGCTTATGATTACAGGTTCTGGTCAAGGTCATCCTGTTACTTTAGCACTTGGTGAGTACTATGATGCAGGTAATTTTGTACTTGACTTTGGTTCAGGTTATCAGTTTCGTAAGCCAGTGATTCAAATGTATATGAATCAAGATAAGCTTATGATGAAACATGAGATGAAGCTATCTTTCTTTAGAATGGCTGATCAAAAAAAAGGTGATTTGATTGCAAGTAATGAAGAGGATTTTAATCAAAGAGTTCTTTATAGTAGTGACTTAGGTGGCTTTGTTTTACGAGAATTTATGAACAAAGCAGTGAAAAAAATCATTACTAACCCTGATGTTGGTGGAAAAATGAATATGAACTCTTCAGGAGTTGATGCACTGCGTTTCATGGTAAGTGTAGATGGTAAAAGTAATGAAAAATTAGTTTTCTTTAGATCAGGCACTGTAGGTGAAGCACAAGTTTTTAATATAAACGGTGTTAAAGTGGATGTAGCTTTTGGTGCAAAAGAGATAAATATTCCTTTTAAAATCAAAGTGTTAGACTTCCAACTTGACCGTTATCCTGGTTCTATGAGTCCCGCTTCTTATGCGAGTGAAGTAGAGCTTATAGATGAGGCTGAGGGAGTACATATGCCATTTAGAATTTATATGAACCATATCTTAGATTATAAAAACTTTAGATTTTTTCAATCTTCTTATGATCAAGATGAAAAAGGAACTATACTATCTGTAAACCATGATCCAGGAACTTTACCAACATATATAGGTTATTTTCTTTTAGCACTTGGTGCATACTGGTCACTATTTACAAAAGAGGGGCGTTTTGCAAGACTCTCAAAACGTGCAAAAAAAGCAAGTGCAGACAAATTTTTGCCAGCTCTTTTAGCGGTTGGACTTCTTTTTGGGTTTACACCTGCCAAAGCAGAAAGTTTAGACCCTGCGGTTAAAACTATTCTTTCTATAGATAAAGCACATGCCCAAAAGTTTGGACATCTAATCATCCAAGATACGAAAGGTAGAATGAAACCTATGGACACATTGGCAACGGAAATCCTTGCTAAAATGCACCATACAGGTTCTCTCAAAGTAGGAAATCAATCTTTAACACCTGACCAAGTTATTTTAGGAATGATGATAAGACCGGATGTTTTTAGAGATGTAAAGCTCATTAGAACTAAAGATGAGCTGATAAATAAAGAACTTGGTGTGAAACATGATGCAAAATTTGTCTCTTTTTCTCAGTTTTTTATGGAGCCGGAAAACATGGCGGGTTATAAGCTTGGCAAACTTGCAGAAGAAGCATCAAGAAAAGCACCAAAAGATAGAAACAAGCTTGATAAAGCGGTACTCAAAGTTGATGAAAAAGTAAATGTCGCTTATATGGTTTTTACAGGTTCAATGATGAAAATGTGGGCAAAACCAGATGATGCAAACAACAAATGGTTCGCAACGATTGAGGCTTTAGAAAACTTTAGTCCAAATATAGGAATTAAAGTTCGTGCGGCAGCTGTTGGTTATTTTTCTGCTGTTGAAGACTCTATGAATAGTGGTGATTGGAGTAAGAGTGATGCAGCTCTTATAAAAATTGCTGAGTATCAAAAAGAGAATGGTGCAGCAGTATATCCAAGTGATAATAAAGTAAAAGCAGAGTTGTTTTATAACAAAACAAATATCTTTGAGCTTTTATGGCCACTTTATTTTTTGATGGGGTTTATTTTACTTATCTTGAGTTTTACCAAAATTCTTTATCCAAAGTTAAAAATGGATTTAGTCGCTAAGGGTTCATTAGGTCTACTCTTTGTTTTCTTTGTTGGACATACACTGGGACTTGCCCTTAGATGGTATATATCAGGTCATGCTCCTTGGAGTAATGGTTTTGAGTCTATGACTTACATTGCATGGGCAACTGTTTTAGCAGGATTTATTTTCTCAAAACACTCACCGATTACACTAGCAGCGACTTCTATCTTAGCAGGGCTTATTTTATTTGTAGCACACCTTAGCTGGATGAATCCACAAGTAACAAACCTTGTTCCTGTTCTTAACTCTTACTGGTTGAGCATTCATGTTAGTATGATTACTGCAAGTTATGGCTTCTTAGCTCTTGGTGCTTTGCTTGGATTTATTACTCTTTTACTCTTTATCTTACGTACAGATAAGAATGAAAAGCATATTTCTTTATCTATAAAAGAGTTAAATGCAGTAAGTGAAATGAGTCTGATGATAGGGCTTATCATGCTTACGGTTGGTAACTTTTTAGGTGGTGTTTGGGCGAACGAGTCATGGGGTCGCTACTGGGGTTGGGATCCAAAAGAAACTTGGGCATTAGTAACGATTTTAGTCTATGCTGTAGTTGTACACTTGCGTTTTATTAAGTCTATTTATAGTGAGTTTAACTTTAGTGTTATCTCTTTATTATCTTTTACTTCTGTTTTGATGACTTACTTTGGAGTAAATTATTACTTAGCAGGAATGCACTCTTATGCAAAAGGTGATCCAGTTCCTATTCCTGATTTTGTACCTGTTACTTATGCGATTATTGCCGTGATTATCTTACTCGCATTTAGAAATAGAAAGATAGTATAAGACAAATATATGGAATTTAAAGGTTTTCCTAAAGGGGCATTGACCTTTTTAAGTTCTATCAAAAAAAACAATAACAAAGAGTGGTTTGAAGCTCATCGAACTGAGTATGAAAACCTTATCTTAAATCCATCTCGCGATTTTGTAGTCGAGATGGGTGAACACCTCCAAGCTCTCGTTCCCAACATAAACGCAGAGCCAAAAATCAACAAATCACTTTACAGAATTTACCGTGATACTCGTCGCATGGGAGCAAACAAAGCCCCTATTAAACATCGTATTGGTGTGATATTTTGGCAGGGCAATATTAAACGAATGCAGAGTTCAGCTTTTTATATGCACTTCTCACCTGATGAGTTAATGGTAGCTGTAGGAGTGAGATGGTTTGAAAAAGCAATGCTTGATGCATTTCGTGAGTACATCAAAAATGATGATAAACGCAATGAACTCGCACAAATTTTAAAAGATATAAAAGCAAAAGATAGTGGCTATACTCATTTAGAAAAAGGGTATAAACGCTACCCTCGCGGCTTTGACGCAAGTATGAAAAATGTTGATTTAAGTCTCTACAAAGGTATGGCAACATTTAAAGTTCTTGACCCTAAACTCATAACGGATGGAGAAAAACTCATAGATACACTTTATACTATTTTTGAAGATATGTTACCTTTGCAACAGTTTATGTATGAGGTGAGTTTGAGAATTGAAAAATACTAAAAATTAGGTATAATTAATAATATTAAACATAAGGAGTTCATCATTAATTTTACCCAGTATCATTCAAAATATTATGCTGAACTACTTACACTTCAAAATAGTGCCAACTCTATTGATAGATTATCTCAGTCAATTTTTAACGCGCAGATAGACTTGAATCCTCATCAAGTTGAAGCGGCTCTATTTGCTTTTAAGTCGCCAATGTCTGGTGGTGTTATATTAGCTGATGAAGTTGGTTTGGGTAAAACCATTGAAGCTGGTCTTGTTCTTACTCAGTATTGGAGTGAGAGAAAAAGAAAGATACTTATCATAGCACCATCAAGCCTTAGAAAGCAGTGGTCTATGGAGCTGAAGGAGAAGTTCTTTTTAGAGAGTTTCATTTTAGATGGTAAGAGCTATAAAGAAGAAGTGGCAGGAGGTAATAAAAATCCTTTTGAACAAAAAGATAAAATTGTCATCACTTCTTATCAGTTTGCTTCAAGACATAGCGAAGCAATGTTCTTAGCTGGTTTTCAATTATCAGTAATAGATGAAGCTCACAAACTAAGAAATTATCATAAGGGTGAAAAAGCAAAAATGTCATTTGCTATTGCTAATGCCCTGCGAGACACAAAAAAAGTATTACTTACTGCTACACCACTTCAAAACTCTTTACTTGAAATTTTTGGTCTTGTTAGTGTGATAGATGATTTTGTATTTGGAGATAAGAAGACATTTGCCAAACAATTCTCATCAACTGCTTTAACAACAAGTGATATAAACGACCTCAAAGATAGACTAAAACCAATAGTAAAAAGAACACTTAGAAAAGATGTAGTGGAGTATATTAACTACACTAAGAGGATACCGATAGTTGAAGAATTTACACCATCAAAAGAGGAAGTCGCTCTTTATGATTTAATATCTGATTTTTTACTTAATGAAGATTTATTCTCTATACCATCAGCACAAAGAAGCCTTATCACTTTAGTTGTTAGAAAACTACTCGCTTCATCTACAACTGCCATTATGGGAACACTTGAAACACTCATTAAAAGACTGAAAAAAATTATATCAGAGAAAAAAATTACTCAAGATGACATAGTATTAGTCTCTGATGATGAAGATGAACTCATAGAAGATTATCTTGAAGAAGAAATTGAAGTTGAAGCAAAGACATCATTTCAAGAAGTAAGACTACTTGATGATGAGATAGAAGTAATACAAAGAGAGATAGAAGAGCTTGAAATATTTATAGAATTGGCAAAAACCATAGAGATAGATACTAAAGCAAAATCTCTTATGAGTGCTTTAGTAAAAGGTTTTGAAGCTCAAGATGCTCTTGGAGTAAAAGAGCAAAAAGCGATTATTTTTACAGAGAGTAGAAGAACTCAACAGTTTTTGTTTGACTACCTTAGTGCTAATGGGTTTGAAGATAAGGTGGTATTGTTTAACGGAACGAATACAGACCCTAAATCAAAAGAGATTTATAAAGCTTGGTTACAAATGCATAAAGATAGTGATAGAGCAACTGGTGCTAAAAGTGCCGATATGAAACAAGCCATAGTGGATTATTTTGCTAGTGATGCTTCTATAATGATAGCAACTGAAGCGGGTAGTGAGGGTATAAACTTGCAGTTTTGTAATATGCTGATAAACTATGACCTCCCTTGGAACCCCCAACGAATAGAGCAAAGAATAGGCAGAGTTCATAGATATGGACAAAAGTTTGATGTAGTGGTTATAAACTTTCTAAACAAGAAAAATGCGGCTGATGTGAGAGTATATGAATTATTATCAACAAAGTTCAATCTATTTGAGGGTGTATTTGGTGCTTCTGATGAAGTGCTTGGCTCTATTGAAAGTGGAGTTGATTTTGAGAAACGAATACTACAAATATACCAAACTTGTAGAGATGACAAAGCCATAGAAGAAGCATTTAATAAATTACAAGAAGAGTTTAGTGAGCAAATAGAAGAAACAACACTAAGAACAAGACAATCACTCTTAGACAACTTTGATGAAGATGTTCATCTAAGACTAAAAGATACAGAGCTAAAAAGTAATGAAACGGTAGATAGATTTTCAAGTATTTTTTGGGATATTACAAAAGCAGAATTAAATAAAAAAGCTATGTTTGATGATGAAAGACAAGAGTTTGAGTATCAGGGTAATCGTTATCAGCTTATATCAGCTTCAAAAGTAAATCCAAATCAAAATGCTCACACTTATAGACTAAATAGCCCTCTTGGCGAAGAAGTCATTGATAGAGCCAAACAAAGAGAGCTGAGTCTTACTAAACTTATCTTTGACCTTACACACAACAAATACAAAATATCCGTTCTTGACAAATACAAAAACAAAAGAGGTTTTCTAAAAGCTACAAAAATATCTATAAACTCTTATGATACAGAAGAGTATGTAATCATTACAGCACTTACAAGTGATTACAAGGTACTCAATGAAGAAGTGGCTACAAAACTATTGTCGCTCGAAGCCTCACAAAGCACAAGAATAAGTATTGATACTAGCGATACTGAAAAATTAGAGTATGAATACCTCAAACAAAAAGATATAATTCTTCAAGAAAACGAAGCGACTAACCAAACTCATTTTATCAATCAAAGTTCTAAGCTATTCAAATGGGCAGAGGATAAATTAGCAAGTATTGAAAAAGAGTTAAAAGATACAAAAGCTAAAATCAAAGAACTTAACCGCCAAACATTAGCAACTGAAAATATAAGAGAGCAAACAGATATACAACTGCAAATAAAAGCACAAGAGAGAAAAAGAAGAAAGATACAGAGAGAGATTTTTGATATTGAAGAAGAGATTGAAGAAAAAAGGGACTCGTTGATAGAAGAACTGAAAAAAGCTAAAGAACAGACAATTACAACTAATGAACTGTTTACAATACAATGGGAAATTATATAATGGAAAAATTTGATGAGTGGAATGAAGTTAAGAAGCAGACAAGCAAAAAGAAGAGAACAGTCTATATCAAACCAAGAGAGATATTTTGGGTAAAGATAGGGCAAAATATTGGTGATGAAGAGTTTGGAAAAGGCAAAGACTTTTTAAGACCAGTTATAGTTGTTAGACAACTTACAAGTGATTTATTTGTAGGTGTACCAACAACTACAACTTTAAAAGATGATAATGATTATTTTCATAAGATAGCATATACGGACATAAGTAAAAAGAGCATATTAAGTACAGCTATGATTTTACAATTTAAAGTATTTAGTAAAAAAAGGCTACTGAGTAAACTCGGTATGGTAAATAAAAATGATTTTGAAGCATTAAAAGATAAACTAAAGAAAGCTATTGACCCCATTTACTAAGTCTAGACTTATGTGCAAATGGGTGTTCCCGAAGGATAATTGTAAGAACATTGTACAATAAAATAGATAAAATATCAAGAGGCGAAAATGAGTAAAACTGAAAATCAAAAGAAATTATTAATTGCAAAAAGGATTTTACCATGAAAGCAAGTGAAATAAAATTTGAATTTTATCGTGTGCAAATGTATTGGGAATTGGGTGAGAGAAGTTTTGATTATGCAAATCATCCGATACTAAAGTGGCTCGAAGATAATATTGGCAACCAAGCGAAGGATAAACCAATTGGTTAGTCACTGTTGGCTGCCGAACATCAAAATTATAGCAAATGTATAGTAAAAAATCAATAAAGAGAGAGAAATGAGTAAAGTACAAACTGAAAATCAAAAAAAATTACGAAAAATTTTAAATGAAATATTCCAACTTGACCAGAGTGATTTAGACTTTGGTATCTACCGTATTATGAACACTAAAAGCAAAGAGATAAATGAGTTTTTGGATAATGATTTAATTGCTGATATACAAAAGAGAAAATTAGATCTAAAAGATGAAAACGATGTATTTTCTCACTTAGCGAACTTCTTCAAGAGATACTATAAAGATGGGGATTTTGTAAGCCTTAGACGCTACAAAAAAGATAGTTACGCCATACCTTATGAGGGCGAAGAGGTGAAACTTCACTGGGCAAACAGCGACCAATACTATATAAAAAGTGGTGAGTATTTTCGAGATTATACTTTTAAAACTAAAACTCATACAGTCCATTTTAAACTTCAAGATGCACAAACCTCCTCAAACAGTAATAAAAGTGAAAAAAGAGTATTTATCTACCAATCACATGAGGAGATTGATGGGGAGTTGTTTATCGGTTTTACTTATGAAGCGGGTAAAAATCATATCTTCCCACTTGATATAGAGGTGTCAAAATATGCCCTTGATGAGCTTCAACCAACTAAAGCAAATCCTAAAAGAACACTTTTAGAAAAACATCTTACACAATACACAAGTCGAAATAGTTTTGACTACTTTATACACAAAGATTTAGGTGGGTTTTTGAGTCGTGAGTTAGACTTTTACATAAAAAACGAGATGTTATTTTTAGATGACATCATGGAGAGTCCTATAAAGTATGATGAGGTAATGGGTAAGGTTAAAATCTTCAAAGAGGTATCTCAAAAAATCATAGCCTTTCTCACACAACTTGAAGAGCTACAAAAGAAGTTATGGGAGAAAAAGAAGTTTATCATAGAGACAAACTACTGTATCACTCTTGATAAGATTGATGAAGAACATTATGAAGAAATATTTGCTTGTAAAGAGCAGTTAGCAGAGTGGAAAGAGCTTTTTGATGTAGATATTCAAAGTGTTGATGACTTAAAAGAGGAAAAATATCTTGTATTAGATACTAAATTTTTTGATATGAAGTTCAAGTATAAATTACTTAGTGAGTTTGATAACCTTAATGAAGAGATAGATGGAGTGCTTATAAACAGTGAAAATTTTGGAGCATTAAACTTACTTCAAGATAGATATAAAGAACAAGTAAAAACTGTATATATTGACCCACCTTACAATACTGGAAATGATGGCTTTTTATATAACGATAGTTATCAACATAGCTCATGGATGAGTTTTATGTATGATAGATTGGCTTTGGGTAGAGAGTTGATGAGTGATGATGGTTGTCAATTTTCAAGTATAAATGATGATGAAAATATAAATTTCACTTTAGTAAAAGATATTATCTTTAATAAAAAAAATTTTATAAGTAATATAATTTGGAATAGTAAATATACAACTTCAAATGATGCCAAATATACATCCTATCAGCATGAAAATATTATATTCTTTGCTAAAAATAAGAATGCCTTCAATATTGGATTATTAGATAGAACAGAAAAGCAAAATAAAGATTATAAAAACAAGGATAACGACCCAAACGGGAGATGGAAAGCAACCCCACTACATGCGAAAAGTGGAAATGAAGCAAATAATTTTACAATAATTTTTAAAAATGGATTATCTTGGAAGCCACCTAAAGGTCGATTTCACACATATTCAAAAGACACTTTACATGATTTAGATGAGAAGAATGAATTATATTTTAATACTAATGGAGGAGTGGATAAAAAAACTTATTTATCCAAAGTAAAACAAGGTGTTACAGTAGGCACTGTATGGAATTATGATGATGTGGGGCATACACATTCTAATAATGAAGAAATAGCTAATATTATGTTAAAGGGGGCATTTGATAATCCAAAAGGAACTAAATTAATTAAACAAATTATAAAGGTTTCAAATAACAAAAACTTAATTATCCTTGATTATTTCGCAGGTTCAGGAACAACAGGACATGCCGTCATAAACCTAAACCGTGAAGACAATGGAAAAAGAAAATATATCTTAGTAGAAATGGGCGAATATTTTGATACCGTTACAAAACCAAGAATACAAAAAGTAATCTATTCTGATAATTGGAAAGATGGAAAACCAACTACTAAAAATGGTATATCTCAAATCTTCAAATACTTCAAACTTGAAAGCTATGAAGACACGCTCAATAACCTTACATTCAAAAGAACACAAGAACAAAATGATGCTTTAGGCTTATATCCGTCAGCCAAAGAAGATTACATGCTTAACTACTCTTTAGATGTAGAGAGTCAAGCTTCACTGCTAAATATAGACAGTTTCAAAACTCCATTTGATTATAAGCTCAAAATCGCTACTTCAAGTGTTGGAGAAACAAAAGAGACAACTATTGACTTAGTAGAGACATTTAACTATCTTTTAGGGCTTGTAGTTGAGCAGACAAGGATGGAAAAAGGTTATTTATGGGTAAGTGGCAAAAACTTGAAGAATGAAAAAATACTTGTTATTTGGAGAGATTTAGAAAAAGTAGAAAAACCACTTGAAGAGTTTGTTAAAAGATGGGATATTGAGAAAAAAGATGATATTGATTTTGATTTGGTATATATAAATGGAGACAATAACCTACTTAATATTAAAAAAGAAGAAGCTCTATTTAAAGTAAAACTTATAGAGCAAGAGTTTAAAGATTTGATGTTTGGAGAATAAAATGAATGAAAAACAAAGTTTTATAAGTAACTCTTTTGTATCTGATATAAAGAAGATTATAGGTTCTTCTCGTGATAAAGCTGTGAGAAGTGTGGAATTTTATCGCGTTCAAATGTATTGGGAATTGGGTGAGAGAATATTTAATGAAGAACAAGGTGGCAAAGAAAGAGCCGAGTATGGTTCTTACCTCATTAAAAACCTTGCAAAAGAGCTTGAACCTCTGTTTGGAGCAGGTTTTTCTCAAAGACAATTAGAAAGAAGTAGGCAATTTTATAGAGAATATCCAATTGTGTCCGCACTGCGGTCGCAATTCAATTGGTTTCAATATCGTACTCTTATATCTATCTCAGACAAAGATAAAAGAGAGTATTACGAACTAGAAACTTTGAAAAATTCTTGGAATGGCAGAGAACTAGAGAGACAAATAAACTCTCAACTCTATGAACGACTACTTATTAGTAATGACAAAGAGAGTGTTATGGCAGTAGCACGAGAAGAGAAAGTACCAACAACTGCTACTGAGATAATTAAAGACCCAATGTATCTTGAGTTTTTAGGATTAGAGCAGAAGCCTCATTACTATGAAAAAGAGTTAGAATCAGCACAATTAGAACACATTCAAGAGTTTCTTCTTGAACTTGGCAATGGATTTACTTTTGTAGCCAGACAGAAACGACTTTTACTTGAAGATGATGAATTCTTTGTGGATTTGGTATTTTATAATCGTCTTTTAAAATGTTTTGTGATTATTGAACTTAAAACCAATAAACTGAATCATCAAGATCTTGGTCAACTTCAAATGTATGTAAATTATTATGATAGATATGAAAAGAGTGAAGATGAAAAACCAACTATAGGTATTCTTCTAACGCCAAGTAAAAATCATACTGTAGTTGAGCTAAGCCTACCAAAAGAGAGCAATGTATATGCTTCTGAATATCAACTCTATTTACCGAAAAAAGAGTTACTAGAAAATGAAGTTGAAAAATGGGTTACAGAATTTGAAGAATCTAAAGAGGTTGATGTTTTATGAGTAGTTATAAACCACCTTATACGATAAGCAATAAGATTTTAACAACTGTTAGTAATATTGTAGAGTTACTTAGTGAGTTAAATCACCTTAACAAAGAGCTAAATACTCCAAAGCTTCGTAAGAAAAATAGAGTCAAGTCTATCACTGGAACTTTGCAAATAGAGGGTAATACTTTTAGTGAAGAAAAAGTTACCAATGTAATAAATGGTAAAACAGTTTTAGGAACGATGAGAGAGATAGAAGAAGTTAAAGGTGCGATAGAAGCATATGATTACTTGGAAAAATATGATTATAAAAATGAAAAAGATTTATTAAAAGCTCATAAATTTTTAATGGATAAACTTCTTCATAATGCAGGACATTATAGACATACTAACGTTGGCGTTGGCAATGAAGATGGCGTTACGCATGTTGCCCCACCATCAAATTTTGTACTACAATTAATGGGTGATTTATTTAATTGGCTAAAAGAGACAGATGATCATTTATTAGTTGTAAGCTGTATATTTCACTATGAGTTCGAGTTTATACACCCCTTTCACGATGGTAATGGTAGAGTTGGTAGACTTTGGCAAAGTGTAATTTTACATAGATATAAAAATCTGTTTGGATTTATTCCTATTGAAAGTGTTGTTAGGGATAATCAAGAAGAGTATTATCAAGCATTAGAAGATGCTGGAAGTGTTGGTGAAAGTACCCCTTTTATAGAATTTATGTTAGATATAATTTTAAAAACATTACAAAAGTTAGAAAAAGAAAATGTCCCTAAAAATGTCCCTAATAATGTCCCTTTAAATAGAGTTAATAAGATAATAAAACTTATAAAAAAAGATAAAAATATAACAATATTGCAAATAGCAAATATATTAGGCGTTACAGATAAAACAATTAAAAGAGATATGAGTAAACTTAAAAGTGATAATAAGATAGCTAGAGTTGGTAGTTTGAAAAGTGGATACTGGGAAATAATAGATGAAATTTAACGAAAAATTAGTACTAAACAGCTACATATTTTCTCTTTTAGGTGTAAAAGATTTAGAAGAGTTGTCTAAATCTTTTAAAGATGACATTAGAAATGAAAAGCTTGATGAAGAGGGCGTATCTCTGTTTTACTATGCTATTGTAGGTAGATTGTTTGATGACGCCATACTCAACAAAATAAAACTTTTAGAATATGATAGCAATATAGTACAACATACAAAAAAATTAAAACAAGATATAAAATGGAAATATTTTCAATATATTACACTTTTGTTTGTTGAGATTTATCTTGATATGTATAGTTCTTCTAAAGAGACGTTACTTAAAAATCTCAATGAATACTTAGAAAAGTTTAATGCTAAACTTCCTTTAAAAGAGAAAATAAAACCGTTTGAACTCAAAAATCTCAATAAATTAGCATTTTGGAACGCAACGGGAAGTGGTAAAACTCTTTTAATGCATATAAATATGATGCAGTTCAATCATTACAATAAAGAGAAAATAAATAAAACTATTTTAATTACACCAAATGCGGGGTTAAGCTCTCAACATCTAAAAGAGTTTGAAGCTAATGGACTTGACGCCGAAATATTTAGTGAAGAGTCTAAGGGCTTATTTGAAAAAGATATTATTGAAGTTTTAGAGATAAGTAAACTCAAAGAGCAAAAAGGTGAAACAACTTTTGCAGTTGATAGTTTTGGAGATGATAATTTAGTCTTTATAGATGAGGGACATCGTGGGGCTAAGGGTGAAGAGTGGAAGACAAATAGAGATGCTTTGAGTGCTAAGGGTTTTGCTTTTGAATATAGTGCTACTTTTGGTCAAGCTATAGGAAGTGCTACAACAAAAAAGAGAGATGAACTAACACAAGAGTACTCTAAAACCATCTTATTTGATTATAGTTATAAGTACTTTAAAACTGATGGTTTTGGTAAAGACTATACTATACTTAACTTAAAAGAAGAACCAAATGAAGAGTTAAAATACAACTATTTAGTAGGTTCGCTTGTAAGCTTTTATCAGCAAAAAAAGATTTTTATAGATAATCCACAAATACTAAAAGTGTATAATATTGAAAATCCTCTAATGATATTTGTAGGTGGTAAAGTAACTAAAACTTTATCTAAAGAGGAAGGTTCAGATATAACAAATGTGTTGAAATTTTTGGAAAAATTTGTGAATCAAAAAGAGCTTACAAAAACTACTATAGAAAAAGTATTGAAATACAATAGTGGAATATCTACACAAAGTGGTGTTGATATATTTACTGGTAAATTTGCTTATCTTAGTCACTTAGATATAAACATAGATGATATTTATGATGATATGATGTCTACTATTTTTAATAGTTCTCATGGAGTTTTACATCTTCAAGAGCTAAAAGGTAGTGATGGTGAAATAGGTTTAAAAATAGGTGAAAGTGAATACTTTGGTGTGATAAATATAGGTGATGTTTCAAAATTTATGAAACTATGTGAATCACTAAAGTTAAATGTCTCTTCGAGTGATTTTACTAAAAGTTTGTTTTTAAATATAAATGATAAAAAATCAAAAATAAATATATTGATAGGGTCAAGAAAATTTACCGAGGGGTGGAGTAGTTGGCGAGTTTCGACTATGGGACTTTTAAATATGGGTAAAAGTGAAGGTTCTCAAGTGATACAGCTTTTTGGTCGTGGAGTTAGACTAAAAGGTAAAGATATGAGCCTCAAAAGAAGCTCATTTTATGGTAAAGAACTAGAGTTTAAATATCTTAGTGCTGAGCAACTTAACATCTTTGGTTTAAGAGCAAACTATATGGATGAATTTAGAAAATATCTTGAAATAGAAGGTGCTGAAAATGGAGAGATGTTTGATGTAGCACTGCCTATTATTAGAGATAACAGATATAAAAATAAAAAACTTAAAGTACTAAGAGTCGAAGATGGAAAAACATTTAAAGCCAATCAAAAAAAAGATTTAGTTTACTTACAAAATAGTGCCATTACAAAAAATGTTATAGTTAATCTTTACGCTAAAGCACAAGTAATAGGAATTATAGCTAGTGGTGATTATGCAACAAAGCTAGAGACTTATAAATTTGATACAAAAAAAGAGTTTGTTTTTATAGATGAAGATAAACTCTTTTTAGAGCTTATTAAGTATAAAAATGAGAAAAACTATTTTAATCTAAATATTAGTAAAGATAATATTAATCTGTTTTTAGAAACTAGTGATTGGTACACAGTAGAAGCTCCAAAATCATATTTCCAAATCAAACAATTTAAAGATTTTAAAAAAGTTCAAGATACACTTTTAATGTTACTTAAAAAATATATGGAAGAGTTCTACAAGTACCATAAAAACGATTATGAAAAAGATTTTATGGAGTATAGAGAGTTGCAGGACGATGATGCAAATTTTGTTGATAAATATCATGTAGCTTGTGAACATAATGAAGAGAATGTTGATTTGATACAAAAGTTAATTAAATTAGAAAGCTCACTCAATAGTAATGACTTATCTTATACAATTGATTTAACTTATTTTAAATCATTTATAAGTACTAAACATCTTTATAACCCATTATTATTTAAGGAACAAAAAAAGATAAAAATATCTCCAATAGAATTAAATGATGGAGAGATGAAATTTGTAAAAGATTTAGAAATTTATCTTGATAAAAACCGAGATAAATACAAGAGTAGTGAAATATTTTTACTGAGGAACAAGTCTAAAGTGGGAATTGGCTTTTTTGAAGATGGTGGTTTTTACCCAGATTTTATCATGTGGATTTTAAAAGATAATAAGCAGTATATAACTTTTATAGACCCCAAAGGTATTAGAAATTTAGATTTGTATAAAAATAAAAAAATAAATTTTTATAAATCCATTAAAGAAAAAGAAAATTATATTGGAGATAATAACACTGTTTTAAACTCATTTATTATTTCTAATACATCTTATAATGAACTCATAAATATTCATGAACAGATAACAAAAATAGAACTTGAAAATAAGAATGTACTATTTCAAAAGGATGATTATATTCCTAAGATGTTTGCTATGATATTAAAGTCAAAAGTGAAGGAAAATTAATGTGTCTTATCCAGCTTAACACAAAAGATATAAGAGATAATATTCAGTCGAATTATTATAAAAGAGGTGTGGAGTATTATGCTCAAAGTAGAATTAAACTCCTAAAAGCTAAGAATGAATTTGATGAGAATGATGATGAATTTGTAAATATAAGTTCTATTGTTCGTGGTAGCGATATGTATACGCAAGATATTGATATTTTTAGAGATGGCATTGAAATTACTATTGAAGGCGCTTGCAGTTGTCCGGTTGGATACAATTGTAAACATGTTGCAGCGATTTGTATTAAATATAAAACAGATTGTTTAGCTGATTCATTTAAAAAATTGGGTGTCAGTGTTCTTGGCTATAATTCACAACTATCAGCGGTAGACAAATGGCTTGGTAATTTTACAAACACTCAATTAACTTCTCAAAGTAAAAGAGTACAAGAGCATCAAGACTATTTTTTAACATATAGACTTGATGGAAAAAGTATGTATGATAAATCCAAGTTGAGTATGTATAAGTCTAAAAGATTAAAAAATGGTTCCATTAGTAAAGGAACAAAGTTAGATGAATATAAAGTAATGCATAGTTACTCAAATAGAGAGTTGAAATCAGAAGAAGATGAAGATATTTTACAGATGGCGAATGTTTTTGTTGCAAATGATTATCGTTCGACTATGGGACCTCTTAACGGAACTTTAGGTGCTATGATTGTGAGAAAAGTAATTGCTACGTCAAGGTGCTATTTTGATTATAATCCTGAACCTTTAAAAATGTTAGAGGGTGTTTTAGATGTCTCATTTGAGTTTAAACTTTATAAGGGTGAGTATAGTTTAAAATCAAATATTGACAAAATGCAGTACAAAGTTATAGTTACAAACCCTCAATTCGTAATCGATACAACTAACAATACAATCCAAGAGATAGATATTGATACAAAGCAGTATCAACAACTAAGTAGTGCTCCTAAAATCCCAAAAGAGGATATAGCAAAGGTTGTTCAAGGTGTTGGTCGAGCACTGCCAAATCTAGTGGTGAAAACGCCAAAATCCATAAAAATAACAGAAGTTAAAGTAAAGCCAATGCCAACTTTGCACTTAAAATCTGACAACTCTTTTGTAGTTGATTTCTCTTATGAAAATTATAGTGTGAAATACACTCCTCAAAAAGAGTTCCAATCCTTTTATGAAAAGGGTGAAAAAGTTGAAATATTTAGAGATTTATCAGCTGAACTTCAAGCAAAAGAGACCTTGGAAACTATGGGCTTTGATGTGTTCATAAAAGATGATGATTTAGCAGTAAAACTACAAGAAAAAGAGCGACAAACGCAACTGAAAGTCTGGAGTAAGTTTTTAGAAAGTGGTTTGGATAAGTTGACAGAACAAGGCTGGAAGATACTAAAAGATGATGATTTTGAATTAAAATTTGAGCCAAGTTCCGAAGTTGTTGTAGAGAGTGAAGATAAAAATGATTGGTTTAGTCTCTCTTTTAATCTTGAATTTAATGGCGTTTCACAACCCATAGCCCCTCTTATCTCTAGCATCATTAATGAGTTTGACGATTTCACAAATATGCCAGAACTGATAAACATAGAAGTGGAGGAAAACCATTTTGTAGAGGTTCAGAGTAGGCAGCTTCAACCTATTATCAAAACAATCATAGAGTTACTTGATAAAAAAGAGAAAGATGGTTCTCTAAGCGTTTCCGCATTTGATGCACATTTGATTGATTTTATGGATGATGATGTTATTTGGAGAGGAAACAAAGAGATACTTGAACTCTCAAAAAAGCTCAAAAATTTTAAAGGTATTAAAAAAGTAGCACCTCCAAAATGCCTCAATGCAGAGCTTAGAGAGTATCAGCAAGAGGGTTTGAATTGGCTTAATTTTTTGTATGAGTTTAAATTTGGTGGTATTTTAGCTGATGATATGGGGCTTGGAAAAACCATTCAGACTTTAGCGCATCTCTCACGACTTAAAGAAGAAAATAAACTCACAAATCCATCGCTTATAGTCATGCCAACTTCACTCATAGCAAACTGGAAAAATGAAGCGAAAAAGTTTACTCCAAATTTAAAAGTGCTTTCTCTTCATGGCAGTGATAGAGCAGAGCGGTTTGACGCACTAGAAGAGTATGATATTGTACTCACGACTTACCCTTTAATAGTAAGAGATGAGAAAAAATTTAATGAGTATAAGTTTATGTATATCATCTTAGATGAGGCACAAAAGATTAAAAATCCTAAAACAAAAATGGCGATAACTCTTAAAACTTTTAAAAGTGAGTATAGATTGGCTTTGAGTGGAACGCCGATTGAAAATCATTTAGGGGAGTTATGGAGTATATTTAGTTTTTTAATGCCAGGGTTTTTAGATACTTTGAGTTTTTTCAAAAACTTTTACCAAAATCCTATAGAAAAAGAGCATAGTTTCGAGCGACAAAACCTCTTAAACAAACGGGTGAAGCCTTTTATGATAAGAAGAACAAAAGAAAAAGTAGCTTCTGAACTCCCAGCAAAATCAGAGATAATAAAATACACGCAGTTTGAGGCAAAACAGTCAAAACTTTATGAATCAATTCGTGTGACAATGGAGCAAAAAGTTCAAGACGCGGTAAAGGCGAAAGGTTTAGGTTCTTCACATATTACCATTTTAGATGCACTTTTAAAACTCCGTCAAGTCTGTTGTGACCCAAGTTTACTTAAAATACAAGAGGCTCAAAAAGTGCATGAATCAGCAAAACTTGAACTTTTCTTAGATCTTATAGATGAGCTTATACAAGAGGGTAGAAAAGTGCTTGTATTTTCTCAATTTACTTCAATGCTCGCTATCATAGAAGAGAAGATTAAAAACTTAGGCATTAGCTATACTAAACTTACAGGAAGCACAAGAAAAAGAGAAGAGGCAATAGCGCAGTTTACAAAAGGCGACGCGGATATATTTTTAATCTCTCTTAAAGCGGGAGGAGTAGGGCTAAACTTAGTAGAAGCCGATACGGTTATACACTATGACCCATGGTGGAACCCAGCGGTGGAAAATCAAGCGACCGACAGAGCTTATCGAATTGGGCAAACTAAAGCTGTTTTTGTGTATAAACTCATAGTTGAAAATACAATTGAAGCAAAAATACTCGAACTTCAGAAGAAAAAACAAGCCTTGCAAGATGGTATTTATGATGAAAATAAACAGCAAGAAGATATAAAATTTAGTGGTAATGAACTTTTGGAGTTGTTAAAATAATGGTAAATCTTTACGATTTTGAGCCACCAAAACTAGACTCTGAAGAGTTTAAATCCATACTAAAACATAAAAATGTTACAATTAAAACTATTATAAGCAATACTTTAAAAACACCGCAGATATTTGAACAAGATGAAGACGAATGGGTTGTCGTTTTGCAAGGATGTGCTAAAATAAAGATAGAGAATGTGGTGCATAAGCTTAAGAAGGGTGATTTTTTATTTATTCCTGCAAAGCAAAAACACACTTTACTAAAAACCAAAAAAATTGTCATTTGGTTGGCAATTTATATAAAATAGGAAGATAGATTTGAAAAAAGAAGCAGTTATACTCCTTAACATGGGTGGGCCAAACAATTTAGATGAAGTTGAAATATTTTTAAAAAATATGTTTGCCGATAAAAATATATTGACTATGAAAAGTGATGCAATTAGAAAAATGGTTGGCGGTATAATTGTATTTAATCGTGCAGAGAGTTCACAAGAGATTTATAGACAACTTGGTGGTAAATCACCCATTGTAGGACATACGAAAAATCTTGTAAAAAAATTACAAGATAAACTTGGTGAAAATGTTATAGTGGATTTTGTGATGCGATATACTCCTCCTTTTGCACAAGAAGTTATACAAAGGCTCAATGAACAAGATGTTGATAAGATTTATTTAATTCCACTTTATCCTCAGTATTCTACTACAACAACAAAATCATCTTTAGAAGATTTTGAAGAGGTATATCATGATAGTGAGGGGAATGCTCTTTTAGTAGAGAAAAAACATTTTTTTGAAAATGAGAGTTACAATAAAGCAATTTTACAGAGAATACAAGAGAAAGTTGGCAGTGATAATTATGTAGATTTTGATATTATTTTTTCAGCACATGGCTTACCGCAAAAGATTGTAGATGCTGGGGATGTGTATGAAAAGCATGTTAAACGACATATTGAAATTTTAACTAAGATGATGAAAGAAGAAGGGATGGATTTTCATGAAGTTCACTTGGCATATCAGTCTAAAGTAGGACCTCTTGCATGGCTAAAACCATCTTTAGAAGAAAAACTTAAAACAGTGCGAAACAGAGGGGTTATTATATTCCCTATTGCATTTACAATTGATAACTCTGAAACTGATTTTGAACTCTCTGTTGAATATAAAGAGATAGCACAAGAGTTGGGATTTAAAGAGTATAGAGTGTGTGCATGTCCTAATGATAGTGACCTATTCGTCGATGCTCTTTGTGAAATTTATGAAAAGATGAAGTAGAAAATAGTTTTGAAAGTTATTATATTTGACATGGATGGAACACTGTTAGATTCTAAAAAGGATATAACCATTTCGATTAATTATGTACGACAAAAACATTATAGTTTACTACCTTTAAGTGAAGATTTTATTGTACAAGCTATTAACATGGAAGTACGAAATTTATCAAAACTCTTTTATGATACAGAAGTCTATAACGAAGTAGATAGAGATTTATTTGAAGCACATTATGAAAAACAGTGTATTCAAAATTCTTACCTTTATAATGGTGTTAAAACCTTGTTAAAAAATCTAAAAAAAGAAGGTATAAAACTTTCAGTTGCTACAAATGCTCCAACAAAATTTGCTAAAGAGATGCTATCACATTTACAAGTAGCAGACCTTTTTGATGTAATTATTGGAGCTGATAAGGTTACAGCTTCTAAGCCAGATCCTAGTATGTTACATGCTATTTTAAATTTTTATGGATTTGATAAGAAAAAAGATAGGGCATGGATGGTTGGAGATAACTCAAAAGATATTAAAAGTGCAGAGAATGCGGGAATTGATGCGATTTTTGCGACATGGGGCTTTTCTCCACATTCTGACTTTGAAGTAGTTATAAAAGAACCAAAAGAGCTTTTAAGTATCGTTTTATAATTTTTTATGATAGAATAATAGTAAAATATTTCTCTAACACTAAGGATGAGATATGTATGGAAATGATTTACTCATAGCATTCGCGTTTATGGCGATTCTTTTTTTGCGTCAAATCGCTATCTTAAAACAACCAAATAAGATTAATTATGCTCCTCTTATGGTGGGTATAGGAGCTATTAGCTCTGTTGTACATTTTATCATACATCCTGATAGTACAAATACTATCATGCTTCTTCGTGAATCCTTTTTTCCCCTTTTAGTTTCACTTTTACTTTATATTGTGCTTAACATTTTGCACCAAACGCAACAGTCCGAGAGTGCTAGAACTCAAGATGATTTTTTAAGAGTTTTAGTGCAAGAAATAAGTGGACTCAAAGAGTTTATGGGAGAACTTGAAAATAGAGTAACTGCTTCACACCAAGAAGATTTAATTGTTCAAGAAAAAGTACGTCAAAAGTTCAAAGATGATATTAGAGCATTAGAAGAAATTAAACTTAATCAGGTTAAGTTCATTAATAAATTTGATGAGATGGAAGATTGGCATGAAAAAGTCTCAGATGGCTTCACTCATTTTACAGATATACAACTCCCAGAACTTGATAATGTTGTACATAAACACATAGATATTTTAAGAGTTGCTGAACAAGATCACTATAATCAGATAAATGCGACTCTCAAACGTGCTATTGATAGTCGCTGTGAGATGTCTGAGGATATTGAGGAAGTAAAAGAGAATATTAGTAAGATGAGAAATTTATCAGGGGAAATTGCGAGAAGTATAACAAAGCATACATTAGAACAGCTCTCAGGTGTTACAAAATCATTTGAAAACCAAATAACAGCACTTAAATCGCATTCAGAAGGAGTAAACACTTCACTTTTTGAGACTGAAACAACTCTCACTGCGATTAGAGCAAAAAGTGAACTCATCATGAAGCAAATGATACTCTCTTCTAAAAAAATGGATGAACTTCAAGAACAAAATAGTGGAATGAATAATATATATGTAAACTTAAAAGATTTGGTTCTTGATGTTGAAATGATAAAGTCTGATTATGTAAAGTCTCAAGCAGAACTCAGTATGATTGCACGCGATATTGCCACTTCAAAAGATGAAAAAATAAACATAATGAAAGAGCAAATTGATTTTCTTGGCGAGGCACTTACAAATAAGATAGATGAATCTTTAGAGAAGCTACATGAACATTATCACATAACAGATGGGGACATAACCCAAAGTGTTCAAATGCTTTCAAAAAAAGCGAAACTTAAAAAAGGTTATGGAGATTTTGAGTCTTAAAAAGTGAGCTTTTGCGACTCTGGAGGGTTTGTTTTAAAAACTTCTTTAAAGCCATTTGCTCGAAATTCACGTGCTTTACCACCAGCATAAGGTGATAAAAAATAAGCTCTCTCTATACACTCATCAGTATCATAGTTATTGTCATACATGAAGACTACTTTTTTATCAAGCTTATGAACTTGAGTTGAAATTGCTCTTGTGTAAGCGATGATAGCTTTATGGTGTCTATCATACTTATGTCCCATTCCCATAAAAACAAATTTACCACTAAGACGTATATCTGAAATATCTATATAGTTTAGTATTTTGTCGTAACGAGTTAATTGATCAGAGTTATATTTATCTAAATCAGCATCGAACTCTTCCATAATTGGAGTTGGTTCGATGTTCTCACGGTTATAGGTAAAGAGATATTTAATCTCAACAAGTTTACCTTTGTAATGCTCTTTAAGACCTGCATTTAAAATATATGCTTTTGGATCTTCATTTAATGCTACAATCTCATCATACTTATCAAAACCGTCTTCTTGTAAAAACTTACTCATTTTAAAGCCAATAGGGCTTGTCTCAGGGTTAAATAAAAAGATAGTCCCTGCTACAGTTTTACGTTTTTTCTTGAGCATTGAGTTTACGTCATCTACCGTTATTTTTTCATCTTCGCGCTCGTTTATGTAAAGATAATGTTCTACTAAATAGTCCATATCAAAATTTGTCACATACTTACCAAATACTTGCATTTAAAATCCTATAATAATTGGTGAAAGTATACTATAATTCTACTCATGATTTATATAGTGTTTTTACTTTTTATTTTTTTGATTTTAATTATTGCAGCCTATCAATGGCAATACTTTATGATTTTTTCTCCTACTTACTATCGTAATGGTGATTTAGGAAAAGATTGTGAAATATTGAGTGTAACAACTGATGATGGAATTGAGCTTGAAGGTGTGGTGTATGAACCTTTAAGTGCTACTCAAACACTTTTAGTTTTTAATGGTCGTCATCATGATAGTGTAGGACTTATAAAGAAACTCTCTTCTGCTTATCCAAAAGTTCGTGTGATTACTTTTAATTATCGCTCGTATGGACGAAGTAAGGGTCGGGCAAGTGAAAAAAATCTTTTAAAAGATAGTTTAAAAATTGCAGAAATTGTACAAAAATATTATGGAGATTTTTCAGTTTTAGGTTTTTCCATAGGGACAAATATCGCGAGTTTTGTTGCAGCAAATCATAAAATAAACTCTCTTTTTTTAGTCGGAGCTTTTGATTCTCTTGCTTTGTTAGTAAAAAATAAAATAGGTTTTGATGCATCAGCAGTTTCTCGTTATAAGTTTCATACAGCTGATTATCTCAAAACAGTGACAATACCTGTATATCTTTTTGCAAGTAAAACAGATGAAATAATTCATGTAAAAAATACAAGGGCTTTGAAATCTCATGTAAAAGATATGGCTCACTATGAAGAATTTGATGATGTGAGTCATGATAAAATGATGTTTGAAGATAAAATTGTTATAAAAATAAATGAGGTGATAAATGTTTAAATTGTTTTTTAAAGAGACATCTTTTAGAGTTTATCTTGTGATAACTTTACTTGTAATTGAGTTTTTAGCAACTACAACCATCCATATAGAAGTTATGGAAAGTATTTGGGATAAAGCAAATCACTTTAGTGCTTTTTTTGTGCTTTATATCTTGCTAAATTTTGCATATAGGAACTTTAAAATAGTTACAAAAGGTGGGCTTTTATTGGTTTTTGGACTTCAAATAGAGATAGTCCAAAGCTTTATAGATGGAAGATATTTTTCACTCTTAGATGTAGTCGCCGATAGCATTGGAATCGCTATCGGTATGACAATTATATACTTATTGAAAGATACAAAAATTATAAGAGCTTTTTCATAAGCTCTATATGATAACTCTCTTGATAATTTACAAAATCAAAAAACTTTGACAACTCTTCATCCTTTATAGTATCGCTTAACTCTTTACACATCACTTTTGCAGCTTCTTCTTCGGCTATACCATCCACTACAAACTGTTTTAAATCTTTGACGATATAAGTCATCTCATGCAGTTCACGAGGAAGTGCTAATATGCCAAGTTTTGCCATCATGTTTCCAAAAGATTTTAGATGAAAATGTGACTCGTCTATGAGGTCTTGAAAAACATTAAAGTGTAAGGCATCTTTTGTCCTAGCTTGCATATAAGCATAAACAAGAATGAGTTCATACTCCTTATAAGACTCTTCAAACAAAAAGAGTGTAAGGGCATCTATTTGGTCTTGTTCTAGGTTTTTATCTAACCATGTTCGTTTCATATTGAAGGCTGTTGTCTCTTGGTTGTTCTCTTTGACTTTTAAGACTTGTGAGAGATACTCTAAGAGATAAGTATCATCTGTCTTTACTCGTTCTCCAAGAATGCTATTTGGGTAGGAAACTTGAATATTTTGTATCTGTTGTACTAAATCTTCGATGATTTCAAACACGGTGTTGCGTTTGTAAAGCATTATACTTCTATCATAGTTATAATCACTTCCTGAGTCTAAAGCATCACCCCCTAACCACTTCATATGTCGAAATGCCATTAAAGAGAACTCATATAAACGAGATTTTATCTCTTCATTGTTTATTGCAAAAGATGCAAAAGTAATACTTAACCATAGTTCATGTTTTTGTTGATAAGTTTTGTCCATTTTATTCTCCATTCTCCATATTTGTTGCTTCACAACTATCTTTCATCTTTAGAAGATGTAGTTCTTCATCGGCTCCATTTTTTACATTTTCATAGTTTTTCAATGAAGCGATAAAGGAGCTAAAAACGATGTCTGCACAGATTTGTTGTTGTGGGGAGAGTGTACCTAATTTTTCGTGCATTTTACTAATTGCACCGTTTGCATACTCTATATCATTTCCTATTATCATCTCACTAAACATAGAACCTATGACGACTGTATCTTGGCAACCATTTGTCGCAAATTTAGCATTTTGTATCGTGTCTGCATCAAAAAGTGTATAAAATATAACATACTCTTTTGTCTTTTCATCAAGGGCAACTCCCACACCATTGGCATCATCAAGTTTTCCATAATTTTTTGGGTTCATTAAGTGTTCGAGTGTTTCGGTGTTTACACCCTCTGGTACATTGACATTTTTAAACATATTTACTCCTCAGTAGTTGATTTTTGCAAGGTAGAGTCCATTCTCTGGAGCTGGTTTTACCTTGTGGTTTGTTTGTAGGGTGAGTTTTTCTACTATCTTCTCTTTGTCAAGATTTAACAAACTTCCTACCATCATGCGTATTTGACTTCTTAAAAATCCATTGGCTTCAAAGTACAATACTATGTAGTTTTGATGTTGATATGCAAAAGCTTTATAGACGATTCGTGTTGTAGAGTTACTATCACTTCCCGTTTTCATAAAGTTTACAAAATCATGTTCACCTATAAAAAGTTTGATATTTGTTTGTATGTTTTGAAAGTTGACATCTTTTAAAAAAGTGACATAGTTGTTGGAAAATGGATTTGAATTCGAGTCTTTTATGATGTATCTATAGCTGCGTTTCTTTGCACTATAACGAGCATGAAAATTATCATCGACTTCTTTGATGTATTTGATGTTTATACTTGCAGGAAGCATAGAGTTTAGCACATTTGTAAGCTTTGATAAATCACTCCAGAAAGTTGGTAAATCTATGTGAAATACCTGACCTGTAGCATGCACACCTCTATCTGTTCGTCCACTTGGCACAGCTTTTGAGTCGATTCCAAGTGCTGTTAAAACCTTTTGAATTGCCCCAAAAATAGTGTTTGGACTCTCTTTTTGAATTTGAGAGCCTAAGTAAGTAGTTCCATCGTAGGCAGTAGTAACGGCGACTCGCATTAAAATCTTTTAACAATGGTGTTTTTATATATTAGGTAAGTACCGATAAGCCATGAAAATATAATAAGTGGAATAGTATAATAAACAAACACTTTTTGAATCCCAAGTGTAAGTCCGTAAAAAAGAACAACACTCAAAAACATATAAAGATAAATACGCGATTTTTGATGTCTAGTGTGAACTATGCCGATAGCAGCAACAAGAAAAAGACTAATGAGTGGGAAAATACTCAAAAGAGAGTTAGTAATAAGCATATGGCGTTTTACATCGGCACGTTCATTTGAAGTCCAGTAATCTATTGCTTTTCTGTATTTTGTGAGGTCTGTTTTCATAGTGTCATTTATAAACATAGTCTCAAAGTTTATCTGTTTAAACTTCTCTTTTGAATAACTATATCCTTGCCCATCGGTTAGTTTAAGTCGTAAAATTCCTGCATCATTGAGTACCTTTGCTCTTTTAGCAGCGATGAGGATTTCCTCTTTTTGGTTTTTATTAAAAAGAAAAACTTTAGAGTATGTGCCATCACCATTATCTTCTCCAAGGTAGAGTAACCAGTCACCAAAACTATGTCCAAACTCAGAAGCGGAGAGGTTGAATTTTGCTTCACTTTTTTTATAAGAGACAAAGTTTGCAGATAAAATTTTTGAGTGAGGAAAGAGAATAAAAAAATCAAACATTAAGATGAGTGAGAGAAAAAATGCTGGTTTAAAAAATGTTTTGACAATAAAATTTGGTTTTATTCCTAAAGAAAAAAGTACAACGATTTCATTTTCATTTGAAAGTTTAAAGATAGAGAGTGTTGCAGCGATAAAAAAAGTAATAGGCAAGGTATAAAACAGTATCTCAGGTAAAACAAAAAAGTATAGCTTTAACATCTCCCAAATGCTAAGCTGAATTACAGCCGTATATGTTGCAAGTTTTATTAAAAATATAACAGAAGCAATGGCAAACAGAGGCATAAATATAGAGAAAAAAAGTGATGATAAGTTAGCAATAATGTATTTTTTAAGTCTATGCATATTTAATAATTTGCCTCAATATAATTTAAAATAGGAGTGTCAAGAACGAAAACGATAAATGTTGCTAAGGCTAAAAAAGGTACAAAAGGAACTCGTTTGTCCTCTTTGGAACGACTTTGCACTAAGAGCATGATAGGTAGAGCCAAAAGAGCTGATAAAAAGATAGCAACTAAGGTGAGCTTTAATCCGAGTAATGCTCCCATAGTAGCGGCCACCATAATGTCACCTTCGCCCATAGCTTCTATAAAAGGTGTTCTATCAAAGTGTCTGTTCCAAGATGTTTTTGTTTTAAGACCGGCTCTGTATACCGATGATGTTAAATAATAAGAAAGAGTAAAACGCAGTAGTGTAAAACCTCCTGCAAAAAGAAAAGCATTTTGTAAGTTTGTAAAAAAGCCTTGTAAATTCCAAGTACCTAAAATAGCAAATAAAAGTGCTAAAAGATTAAGGGAATCTGGTACCATTTTGTATTTTAAATCTATCATAGAAAGAGCTAAAAGCATTAAAAAACTAAGTGCAATAAAAAAAAGAGGAAGTGATAGAGTCTGTTTTGCTGCTAAAATAAGAAATAATAACCCTGATATAAACTCAATAATAGGGTACTGCATAGAAATTTTAGCCGAACAAAAGGCACATCTTCCTCGTAAAAATAACCATGAGAAAAGAGGAATGTTATGCCATGGTTTAAGCTTATGTTGACAAGAGTAGCAGTGTGAAGCTTGAAATATAATACTTTTTTCTTTAGGCAAACGCAAGATGACAACATTTAAAAAAGAGCCAAAAGTGATACCAAAGATAAAAGCGACAATAAGTTCCACTATTTGAGCCCTCCGAATCTTCTCTCAATTTTTGTAAATTTTTTAATAATTTTTTCTAAATCTTCTACTTTAAAGTCAGGCCATAAAGTATCTGTAAAAAATAGTTCTGCATAAGCCGCTTGCCAGAGTAAAAAGTTTGATAGTCTATGATCTCCACCCGTTCGGATGAGAATGTCAACATCACATTTTGCATCTAAAGCATTACTTAACATCTCTATGGTTACTTCATTTTTTGTTTCTCTGAGGGAGTTTATTGCACGGATTATTTCATCTTGTGAACCATAATTAAGTGCTAGTGATTGTACTAAACCATCACAGTGAGCTGTTTTTTCTTCTACCATCTTGATAGTCTTTTGTAAAGATTTTGAAAAAGCTCCTAAGTCTCCTATAGGCTCAAAACGAACATTGTTTTTTAGGTATACAGGGAGTTCATTTTTAAGATAAGTGTCAAGCAGTTTCATTAAAAATTCAACTTCTAAACGCGGTCTTTTCCAGTTTTCAGTTGAAAAAGCGTAAAGTGTAAGTCTCTCAACATTTTGTAAATTTGAGCAATAAGTAGTAATCTCTTTTACAACTTTAGCACCTTCTTCATGCCCTTTAACTCGTTTTTTACCTTGAAGCTCAGCCCAACGACCATTGCCATCCATGATAATTGCGATATGTTTTACTTTGTTTGACAAGGCTTACTCCTCTATTCTCTGTGCATATTCTGCTATGGAAAATCCAACTGATAGTTTATCGTTGAGTGGTATACTATGTGTCTCTTCTTTAGTAATAAAGTCGATGGCATTCGTGTCTGTGCCAAAGCTTGAAGCATCTTTTAAAACATTGAGACATACTGCATCTAGGTTTTTATTTTTAAGCATTGTGGTGGCGTTTGCCGTGGCTGCATTTACATCCATTTCTGCTTTAAAACCAACAACACTAATACCACTTTTATCTATACTAGAGAGTATATCAATATTTTTCTTTAAAGAGAGTTCAAAAGTCTCTCCTAGAACGTCTTTTTTCATCTTTCCATCTTGAACAAACGCAGGAACATAATCACTTACAGCTGCTGCCATAAAGAGATAAGGCTTTTTTTGTATAAGGTGAATGTGCTCGTCTCGCATAAGAGTAGGCTTTGATAGTTTTCCTTTTTTGGCGATGCGAATAGAGTCTACAAGATACTCATACATTTCTAACGAGTTTTGTACATCAATGGTGTGCATATCTTTTGGTAAGTTTGTATCAAATTTCGTTGCAATGAGATTGACGTCAGCACCTTTAAGATAGAGTGCAGTAGCTAAAGAAGCAGCCATTTTACCACTCGAAAAGTTTGATATGTAACGTACATCGTCTATCTTTTCTATAGTTCCACCACCTGTAACGATGACCATTCTATCACTCCAAAATGTATCTTTTAAAAGCTCACGAGCCGTAGCATAAAAAACATCCATAATGTCAGCCATAGCACCATCACCGGTAGTTTTACAAGCAAGCTCTTTTGTCTGTGTACCTAAAATGCTATAGTTTGCGATAGCTAACATTTTGAGATTTGCTTGAGTGATAGGGTTGTCAATCATATTGGTATTTGCTGAGGGTGCTAAGATTTTTACATTTGCATAGGCTAGGGCGCATTGGAGTAAAATATTATCCGCTATTGCATTTGCTAGTTTTGCTATGGTATTTGCAGTAGCTGGGGCTATTACAAATACATCCGCCCATTGACCTATCTTGATATGATTAAAATCATTACTCCATGATTCGTTTGTATCATCAAGAACTTTGTTTGAAGTAAGCGTTTCAAATGTAAGTGGAGCGATGAACTTTTTAGCACTCTCACTCATTACTACTCTCACTTGGGCCCCTGCTTTTACAAACTCACGTACAAGCTCAAGTGACTTGTATACAGCGATAGAGCCAGTAACTCCGAGTAGTATTCTTTTATTTTTTAGTAAGGTTGATGGTATATTCATAAAGTTAAATCTTTTTAACATATTTTATCAAAATATTCTTATAAAGACAAAGTCGCTAGATTGTTACTAAAGTATACATTTAAAAAATTATTTTTCTTTTGCTGAAAAAACTCAATGAATATGTGTCAAGTTTGCATTACAATAGAATATATTATAAAAAGGTACAAGAATGACAAAAAAACTCCTTGAAAATATAGACTCTATCCCTCCCTTACCAGAATCGGTACAAGAAGTAGAAAAAATTTATCAAAATCCAGATTCAACATTTGTTGATATGCAAAAAGCGATTGAAAAAGACCCTCTTTTAACAGCTGCTATTTTACGTATAGTAAACTCCCCTATGTATGGTATGAAAAGTACGGTAAAAAGTGTACAGCAAGCGATTTCACTTTTAGGAAAGGATTCTGTTCGTACTTTTGTTCTTAATAGTGCAGTTGATTCCAATTTTACTATTGACTTGTCTCCTTATGGTATGACAAAAGAGCAGTTTACTAAAGCTTGCGATACACAGTTGGCTTTAATGATAAATTGGCTTATTCGTCGCTCTCCAAAGCAACTTTCTATCTTGGGACCTGCTTCGTTTCTTGTTGATTTAGGAAGAGTTGTGATTGCTAAAACTCTTATGGAAGACGGTAAAGTTGGCATTATTCAAAATGCTCTTGCAGCAGGTGAAGATATATCACAGGCTGAAAAAACAGCTTGTGGTGCACAAACAACAGATGTAACAGCAACACTTTTTCACCACTGGAATCTTGATCCAGACATAGTACATATTATTAGATATAGTGATGATCCTGATGGAACTTATGAAGAGGAAAAAGAGATGGCCGCAAAACTTAAAGTCATCCGTGAAACTGTAATGCCAAATGGTGAAATTACAGATGAATCAATAGCAACAGCTAAAGATACTATCGAGGAGTTTGAACTAGACTTGGAGTCTTACGAACGTGCACTTGATAAGGTTATGGCAGCTTAATAGAGTTAAGTAGCCTTTGTGCTACTTAAGCTTTTTAATAAACACCACTTTAAGATAATCACTCTCTTTAAATTTATCATTTACTCTAAAGTCTTTTGGCAAAGAGTAACTCTCCAAAATCTTATATTTTCCTTTTAACTCTTTAAACGCAGTTGAAATAAAATCATGAAAACGCATCATACTAAAGTTGGCTGAATTAGTCGAAGCAACGATAACACCGCTAACTTTTGTGATTTGAATAACTTCTTTTAGAAGTTTAGTGTAGTCTTTGTTCGCACTAAAAGTGTGTTTTTTACTACGAGCAAAACTTGGAGGGTCGACAACAACCATATCAAAAAGCATCTTTTTTCTTACTGCATATTTGAAGTAGTTAAAGACATCTTCTACGATGATATTTTGCTTGTTTAAGTCAATATTGTTTATGCTGAATTGTTCGCTCGTTTTAACAAGACTGCGCGAAGCTAAGTCCACACTTGTTGTCTCTTTAGCTCCGCCAAGAGCTGCAAAAACTGAAAAAGCACCAGTGTAAGAAAAAGTGTTAAGCAGAGTTCTATCTTTAGCATATTTATCTCGAATGGTTTTTCTTACTTCTCTTTGGTCTAAAAAGACACCTACCATCGCTCCATCATCAAGATAAATGGCGAAGTTTACACTGTTTTCTTTGACTATTAACGGTACAGGTGCATTGTTACCAAAAAGAAAATCATCTTTTTCATTTAGGTATTTGCCTTTGTTATCAAAACGTTTCTTTTGATAGACACCTTTGTACTCTACACTGAGTTTAAAAGCTTCTAAAATCTGTTCTTTAAACTCATAAATCCCAAGTGAATACCAAGTAAAAAGATAGTATCCATCAAAATAATCAATAGTTAAACCACCAAGTCCATCACCTTCACCATTAAGCACACGAAACGCAGTAGTGTGTTTATCTGCATAAAAATCTGCTCTATACTCTATGGCAGAGTTGATGATTTTAGCAAAAAAGTGAGTGTTTATCATTTCACTCTTTTGCAGTGTTAAAATCCAACCAAAACCTTTATTTTGAATACCATAGTATCCACGAGCAATGAAGTTGTGTTTAGTGTCAAAAATATTTAAGAGAGTTCCCTCATCTTGGAGGGCATTAAAATCAGTAAATATATCTTTAGTTATGAGAGGGAAACCCTCTTTGAATTTTTGAGTAAATTCAGGTTTGAGGATTAGGTCTAAAGAGTGACTCACTTAGCACCAAAAAATCTATAATAAAAATCTTTAACAAGTGTCATTTTTAAACGATTTATGACCAAGTTACCACTCTGTATTGTACCACTTGTTACAGTCGTTCCAGCGGCTATAATTACATCATCTTCGATTGTAATAGGAGCTACAAGTTGGCTGTCACTGCCAATAAATACATTTTTACCAATAATAGTTTTATACTTTTTGATACCATCATAGTTACAAGTAATAGTGCCAGCACCAATATTACTCCCTTCATCTATCTCAGAATCACCAAGATAGCTTAAGTGTCCAGCTTTAACACCTTTGAGAGTAGATTTTTTAACTTCTACAAAGTTACCGATATGTGTATCTTCTAAAAATGAAGCAGGACGAAGATGTGCTAGTGGTCCAACATCAGAGTTTTTAACGATACTATCTTCGATAATAGTTCCTGCTTTTATATGTGAATTGTGGATGAGTGTATCACCTGTTAAACGACAGCCATTTTCCACGATACATTCACCCTCAAATGCAACACTCTCTTCAATGTAAATAGTTGAAGGAAGTTGCATAATAACACCCGCTTCCATCCATTTTGTTTTGATTCTATCTTGCATAATAACTTCAGAGTCTGCTAAATCTTTTTTAGAGTTTATTCCTTTAAAGTGCTCTTCGTTTACTAAAAGTGGTGCGATAGGAAGACCATCTTTTTTTGCCATTGAAATCACATCTGTTAAGTAGTACTCTTCTTGAGCATTGTCATTACTTAAGAGAGGAATATATTTATCTATAACATCTTTACTAAAAGCATAGATGCCTGCATTTACAGTTGTCGTTTGAAGTTCTGCCGTGTTTGCATCTTTTTGCTCTACAATGTACTGTACTTGATTGTTTTGGATGATAACACGACCATAACCGCTAGGGTCTTCTAAATCAAAAATACTCATAATTATATCAGCATCGGTATCTAAAAAACCTTGCAAGGCAGAAGAAGTGATAAGTGGCATATCGCCATTGAGGACTAAAACTCTCTCATTTTTAGGAGTCACATTTTTCATAGCTCCTCCTGTTCCTGGAAAGTTTTTGGCATCTTGAACAACAAAATTTATATCATCAAAATATGCTTGCATTTGTTCTTGTACAGCCTCTTTTTGATGGGCAATTACTACAGTTATATCATCTGAAATTTCGCGAGAAGCTTTGATAATGTGATATAACATTGGCTTACCACTGATGGAGTGAAGGACTTTTGCTTTTGATGATTTCATACGGCTACCTTTGCCGGCAGCTAAAATAATGATACTTATATTGTGTTTATTCATAATCTCTCTTTATAAAGGAAGTATGCTATTTTAGCACTTTTAACTAAAATATTTATTTTAAGAGTGTATAATTTCAAAAACTTATAAAGAAGATAACTAAATTTGAAAACAATCACACAAACAAAATTACTAATATATTTAAGCCTCTTTTTTACATTTTTTTACAACTATACCTTTTTTGTAAATGTTATAAAAGTGTACTCATTAGACACAAACTTAGGTTTTGTAATCTCTACTGCATTTGTAATTACTTTTTTTCTAACTCTTCTTCTTTCATTAGTGAGTTTCAAGTACACTATTAAACCTCTTGTAATTACTCTTTTGCTAGTTTCTTCTATGACAAGTTACTTTATGAACAGTTATAATGTAGTCATTGATGATACGATGATACGCAATATGATACAAACAGATATTCACGAATCTTTGGATTTACTTAGTCTGAAACAAGTACTTTATTTTCTCTTTTTTGGACTTCTTCCATCGTATTATATATATAAAGTAAAGATAGAAAAAAGAGGCTTTAAAACAGAGCTATTTGCAAAATTAAAATTAATATTACTCTCACTTGTGATTATAGGCATCGCTATTTTTTCTTTTTCTAAACATTATACTTCTTTTGTTCGTGAGCATAAACCTTTGCGTTTTTCCATAAACCCTACTTATTGGATTTACTCAACAGGAAAGTATATAAATCTCACATTTAATAGTGCTCCTTTAGTAGTTAAACCTATAGGTCTTGATGCAAAAATTTTAAAGAAAAACAGTCGTAGTAAGATAGTTGTTATGGTTGTAGGAGAAGCTGCACGTGCGGATCATTTTAGTCTTAATGGATACGAGCGAGACACAAATCCACTTTTAGCACAAGAAGATATTATTAATTTTTCAAACACTTATGCTTGTGGCACTTCTACAGCGGTTTCTGTACCTTGTATGTTTTCTAAATACGATAGAAATGATTATAGTTATAAAAAAGGGATTAGCACCGAAAATGTTCTGGATGTATTAAAGCATACTAATCAAGTGGCAATTCTTTGGAGAGATAACAATTCTGATTCTAAAGGTGTAGCTCTTCGCACACTATATGAAGATTATAAATCAGCGAAGAATAATACAAACTGTGAAGAGGGCGAGTGTAGAGATGATGGTATGCTTGTAGGACTTGATAAGTTTATAGCACAAAACGAAGGCAAAGACATCTTTATAGTTCTTCATCAGATGGGAAATCATGGTCCAGCTTACTATAAACGCTATACAAAAAAGTATAAAAAATTTACCCCTGTATGTGAGACAAATCAGCTTGAACAGTGCTCTCAAGAAGAAATAGCGAATGCCTATGATAATGTTATTTTGTATACGGACTACTTTTTAACGAAGACTATTGATATGCTTAAAGAGTATGATGCAGAGTATGATACAGCGATGATATATATGAGTGATCATGGTGAGAGCTTAGGTGAGGGTGGAGTATATCTTCATGGACTTCCTTACTTTATGGCACCAGATGCTCAAACTCATATTGGTACTCTTATGTGGTTTGGTGAGAGTATGAAAAAAGAGATAAACGCAGTCTCTTTAAAACAAAGAGCTGATGAAGAGTATACTCAAGATGCACTCTTTCACACCTTACTTGGATTGTTTGATGTCCAAACGCAGGAGTATGACAAAGATATGGATATGCTGAAATAATGAGCATTAATAAGCATATTTTTATAACGAGTTCCGTGCTTATTTTAAGTATTATTTATTTTGGAGTAAGTGATATTGATATTGTGGTTCAAGACTATTTTTACAATCATGAAACACACAAGTGGATACTTGATTGGTCACTACAACCATATAAGTTTATCTTTTATGATGGGGCAAAAAGATTTTTAATTTTGTTTGCGGTCTCTCTTTTAATTTCTTCACTTATTTTTAGAAAAAAAGCCATTATTCAAACATACAAGAAAGGGATTATGATTATTATACTCTCCGCTATTTTTGTACCCTCACTCATAGGACTTGTAAAAAACAATACAAATATGCCATGTCCTAAAAATGATACATATTACGGTGGCATTTACCCAAAAACAGCAGTATGGGAAAAGTACCCACTTGATTTTGAAAAACCAAAGATGAAGTGTTGGCCAGCAGGGCATGCAAGTGGTGGTTTTGCACTACTGAGTCTCTTTTTTGTATTTCAACGAAAATGCAACCGTTTTATAGGTTTAGGTGTTGGACTTGCAGCAGGATGGAGTACAGGACTCTATAAGATGATAATTGGTGATCATTTTTTAAGTCATACGGTTCTTACGATGTTAATGGCATGGCTTATAATTCTGCTTATTGTTAAAATGACTTCAATTTTTGGAAAAAACTAATCATTTTTACTTATATAAACATAATTGTGGTATTATGATGTCATTATAAATATACTAAGGTGTTTGAATGGATTTAGGTACAGTCATTGGTATTGTTTTAATTATGGCTCTTCTCCTTGTCTCCATGACAATGGGTGTTGGAGTTGGCGCTTATATAGATATTCCATCGGTCATGATTGTTGTCGGTGGTAGTATCGGGGCACTGATGGTTTCATTTAAACCATCACAAATGAAAGCTTTTACAAAAATTTTTATGAAAGCAGTAAAGCCTGGTGAAGAAGATGTTGGAGGCTTGATTAAAAAGCTTGTAGAGTTTGCTACAAAGGCAAGAAAAGATGGTATTTTGGCTCTTGAGGGTGATGTTAATGGTGAAGAGAATGAGTTTCTAAAAAAAGGTCTCTCTATGGCTATTGATGGAAGCGACCCTGATACTATTCGTGAACTTTTAGAAATTGAGATGGAACAAACAAGTACAAGACATAAGATTCACGGTTCTATCTTTAACCAGTGGGCAGGTCTCGCAGGAGCTATGGGTATGGTTGGTACTCTTATTGGTCTTGTTGCGATGCTTTTAAACATGGCTGACCCTTCAGCTATTGGTCCTTCTATGGCAGTCGCCTTACTTACTACGATGTATGGTGCGATAATTGGTAATGTTTTTGGAACACCTATCTACAATATACTAACCATTAGAAATGATGAAGAGACTTTAGTAAAAGAGATGATTTTAGCAGGTATTATGTCTATCCAATCAGGGGATGCACCAAGAGTTTTAGAAGCAAAATTACTAAGTTACTTAGCACCAGCAGATCGTGTCAGTCAATTTGACTAAGGGTAAAGAGTAATGGCTAAAGAGAAATGTCCTGAGTGTGAAGAGTGTCTACCCGCTTGGTTAGCTGCATTTGGAGACTTAATGTCTCTACTTCTTTGTTTTTTCGTTCTTCTTCTTTCTATGTCAAGTATGGATGCAAAAAAAGTATCTGAAGCTATAGGCTCACTCTCAGGAGCGATGAGTGTTTTAGAGGGTGGAACAAAAACAGAAATCTCTAAAAAACGGATTCAAGAATCAACACCTATCGAGTCCCAAGATGAAACGAGTGAAACTGTAAACAGAGTACAACAAGCTGTAGGTGAAGCAAATGAGATGATGGAAAAAGGTCATGGACCTGCTATCACACTTGATGATGCACAAGAAGGTTTCGTGATAAAGCTACCCGCTTCCCTTCTGTTTAAATCAGGAAGTGCTACTATAGAAAATCAAGATGCCTTACTCTTTTTAAAACGGGTTGCCCTCATCATAGAGGAGTTACCAAAAACGATGAATGTAAGTGTGCAAGGTCATACTGATAACCAAGGTCCTGGAAAAAATAGTACTTATAAAGATAATTGGGAACTCTCTTCAGCCCGTGCTATTTCGGTACTTCAAGAGCTTCTTTTAGATGGCATTGCTCCAAATATTATAAGTTCTGCTGGTTTTGCAGAGTATAAACCACTTGCTACAAATGCAACTGAAAGTGGTCGTGAAAAAAATCGCCGTGTTGAGCTTCACTTTTTTGGTACAAAAGATGACACAGAGGATACAGTAAAGAAAAATATTTTAGAGAAGGAAGCAAGTAAATAATGCTGCGTTTACTTGTTGTACTGCTTGCTTTAGCATCAGTTTTAGGTGCTGAGTCTGTAACTATCCCTACTATGAACTTCAATCTTGCCTCTCCAGACACCCCTAAACAGTTAGTTTCATCACTCAATGTTCTTGTTGTTTTAACACTTCTTTTCTTAGCTCCTTCGATGGTACTTGTTATGACAACCTTTACTCGTTTTGTCATTGTATTTGGATTTCTACGACAAGCTCTTGGAACACAACAAGTTCCTCCAACGCAGTTACTTATTATGCTTGCTATGATTTTGACATTTTTTGTGATGGAACCTGTTGGAACAAAAGCATACGAAGTGGGAGTAAAGCCATATATCGAAGAGAAGATAGGTTATGAAGAAGCTTTTACTAAAACGACACTCCCTTTTAAAAACTTCATGATACGAAATACTAGAGAGAAAGATTTAGCACTTTTTTTTCGTATAAGAAAAATGCAAAACCCGCAAACAGTAGCAGAAGTACCTCTCTCTATCGTAATTCCTGCATTTGTGATTAGTGAAATAAAGACAGCCTTTGAGATAGGCTTTTTAGTATTCCTTCCATTCTTAGTTATTGACATGGTTGTAGCTTCTATCCTTATGTCTATGGGTATGATGATGCTTCCCCCAGTTATGATTTCTCTCCCCTTTAAGATACTTGTTTTTGTGCTCATAGATGGCTGGAACTTACTTATTGGAAATTTAATCGCTTCTATTAAATAAAAGGTGCTAGAATAGTATAAAATATTGTAAGGTCAGTGAATGAAAACTACTGAAATTTTAGATATTACTAAAACATTAAAACTCTTATATGTAGAAGATGATTCGATGTCTAGAGCTTCAAGTCTAGGTTTATTTGAACTTTTTTTTACAAATATTACCATCGGTATTGATGGCAAAGATGGGCTGGAAAAGTTTAAAAGTGATACTTTTGATATTGTTATTAGTGACATCAATATGCCTTATTTAAACGGTGTTGATATGTTTAAACTGATACGTGATTTTGATGAAGAAGTCTCTTTAGTCCTATTATCAGCACATAATGAAGCAGAATATCTCCTTAAAGCTATAGAAGTCGATGTAGATAGTTATATGTTAAAACCACTTGGCAAAGATAATTTTACTCGCTCTATGACTAAGGTTTGTGAGAAAATTAAACTTAAACGTGAGAGCCAAAATTATCAGCTCAAACTTGAAAAAGAGATTAAAGAACAAACGAAAGAGTTAGAACATAAGTTACATTTTGACGAATCTACAGGGCTTTACAATCATTACTCTTTTGTGGAAAATATTAAAAACCTAGATACTCCCGTTGTGATGATTATTGATATAAATAAATTTAAAGTAATCAATGAGATTTATGGAGTTGCTAATGGTACATTAGTACTTCAAAAGTTTTCCAGTTTTTTACTACAGTTTATAGAAAATAAATCCTACACGCTTTATAGAGTCTCAGGCGATGAATTTACTCTTTTAGATGTTACAAGTATAGAAGGATCTCAAAAATATGAAAATGATATAATAAGTTTACATAAAAGTATGGAAGAGTTTAATGTTTCACTGGGTGATGATAGTGTCTCTCTTGAAGTAACTATTGGGATTTCTGTTTCCCAGCATCATGCCTTTGAATGTGCAAAAGTAGCACTTGATTTTGCAAAATTATACAAAAAACCTTATGAAATGTACACAAGTGCTATTGATAAACGCAAAGAAGAGGAAAATATTTTACTTTGGAAAAATAAAATAAAATCGGCGATATATGAAGATAGAGTGGTTCCCGTCTATCATGGTATTGTAGATAGAAATCAAAAGATTATTAAGTATGAAACATTAATGCGACTTAAAGAACAGGATGGTAAACTTATTTCTCCTGCATTCTTTTTAGATATTTCTATAAAGGCAGGTTTGTACCATAAACTCTCTTCTCATGTGGTGTTTTCAGCACTAAAGCTTATTAAAAAGTCTTCGTATACTGTAAGTGTAAATTTTAGTTATGCCGATATTATTAACAAACACTTTTTAGACGAAATTGAGGAATTTTTAGTTGAAAATCCAGAAGTAGGTTCTTCTCTGATTTTTGAGATACTAGAGAGTGAAAACATTGGTGATTATGCTACTATGAAAAAGTTTTTACAACGATTCCGTATGCACAATGTTCAAATCGCTGTTGATGATTTTGGCAGTGGATTTTCTAATTTTGAACATATTTTAGAGATTAATCCCGACTATTTAAAAATAGATGGTTCTTTAGTAAAAGATATTGACACAAATCCTAAGTCATATATTTTAGTGAGTGCGATAGTTGAATTTTCACACAAATTGGGCATAAAAGTTATTGCCGAATTTGTCCATTCAAAAGCTATTTTTGATATGTTAAAAGAGCTTGATGTTGATGAGTATCAGGGCTTTTATTTTCATGAACCACTTGAAGAGTTACCTTATGTATAAAATTTTAAAATTTTTTCTTTTGCTTGTACTTAGTTTATCGTTTACTTCATGTGGTGAAAAAAAAGAGAGCCAGACTTTAAGTGTAGCAACAAATACATGGATTGGATATGAGTCAGTTTACCTTGCACAAGAAAATTCTTTTTTAGCTAAAGAGATAAAACTTTTTCGAATGAGTACACCGACAGATGTTGTTGAAGCTTTTAGAATGAATTTAACAGATATTGCATTTGTTACTTTAGCTGAAGCTTTGTATTTGATAAATCAAGTTGATGAAGAAATAAAAATTATAACTATTATAGACAGCTCTCATGGTGCTGATGTTATTTTAGGACAAAATAATATCAAAAAACTCTCTGACCTTAAAGGCAAAGCTATAGGAGTGGAAAAAGAGGGCATAGGGATGTATCTTCTTTTGAGAGCTTTTGACTTAGATAAAAGTATTAATATTTGCGATGTAAGAGTTGTTAATACCCTCTATTCTAAACATGAAAAATTATTTTTAGATAAAAAGTTTTCTGCACTTGTAACATTTGAACCTGTAAAAACGCAGCTTCTTGATAAAGGAGCTAATGTACTGTTTGATTCTAGTCAAATACCAAATGAAATTATTGATGTGATGATTGTCAAATCATCTACACTTAAGCAAAAGAAAACAGAAATAAGAGCCTTTTTAGCAAGTTGGTATCAAACACAGGAGTATATAAGAAAACATCATAAAGAAGCATTTGCAAAAATGGCACTGTATGATGGTATTTCGGCAGAAGCATTTAAAAAGGCAACTTTAGGTATAAAAATATCATCTTTAGAAGAAAATAGAATTATGCTGTCAAATAAAGATACTTTAGTTCATAAAAATATGAAGCAGGTGATAGAATATTTACAAAAAAATAAGATACTTTTAAAAGAAGTAAAAATAAATAATATAATAAGTGATGCATATTTACCATGAACATATCAATAAAATTAAAACTTTATCTTCTCGTTATTTTTTCTGTGCTGAGTATTGCTGTAGCCATAGGGCTTTCTTTCAAATTTTTACTGAGTGAGTTGTTTTATAATACGGCAAAAGAGAAACTCTCTTACAATTTTAAGTACATTACACATGATTTTAGACATATGGAGTCAGAAACGCAGGATGGAAGTGATTTTATAAAAAGTCATTTAGTTTCAAGAAAATATGTTTTAGAAGATAAAGAAGTTTTAGCAGAGGAATTATCAGAATATACACAGTATACTGATTTTGAGGCAGTTTATATATTGGATAAAAATAAGGTTCTTCTTGCATTTGCAAAAAAAAATCAAGATAGTTTTATATATGGAACAAAACTCAATGAATCGGTAGATATCTTACAGCAGAATATGTCAAAACAATATTATGCTGTAGATAGAGAAGGTAATGTAAATATAGTGACACAACAAGTCTATAAAAAAGACGGTGAAGTTTTGGCATATATAAAGATTGTTGCTAAACTCGATCAGAGTTATTTTCAAGAGATAACACTTAAACTTGGAAATGATATAAGCTATACAGTCAATGACATAGACCTAGATAAACAAACTGTAACTCCTCTCTTTTTAAAAAATTATGACATTTTAGATATATTTGAAAGTCAAGATATTTATAGTGCTACTGTAGCTTTACCTACACTAAAAGATATTGTCTACATAACGGCAAAGGTAAATAAAATAGCTCTGGGACAATCTATACAAAAAGTTTATGAAAAAATATTTTTTATAATAATGATAGTTACTATGTTTCTTTTTATTATAAGTATTTATTTTATTGCTGTATGGATAGGAAAACCACTTAAAAAAATATATACTGAAATAGAAAACATTGAGAATAATACTTATCAAGAAAAAGTATTGGCAATACCAAAAAATGAGATAGAAAGTATTTTAATGACACTCAATACAATGTATAAATCTATCAAATATGAACAAGATTTACTCTTTAAAAAAGATAAAAAATTAGAAGAATACAATGTGAAACTCAAAGAAAATATTAGTGAATTGCAGATGAAAACTAATATATTAGTTGTACAAGCAAAGTATCTTGATCGATTACAATCTATCGCTAATATTGGTATCGTAGAACTAAATAGGCAAAATGGAACATTTTACTGGAGTCAACAAATTTACCGTATTCTTGGAGTAAAAGAGAGTGAAGATTACACTGATTATACTTCCTTTTTACATTTTGTACATCCTGAGGACAAAGAACTTCTTGCACAAGCTCATAATGCTGTTTTCGTAGAGAGTACAGATTATAAACTTACTTATAGAATTGTTAGAACAGATGAAAAAATCCGTTATGTTGAAGAAAAAGGTTCATATAAACTTAATGAAAAAAATGAAATTGTTTCTATATTTGGAACTATTTTTGATATTACAGAAAAGTATTTACTCAATAAAAAATTAAATGAGCTAAACAAAGACCTTGATGAAAAAATTCAAGAAGAGATAGATAAAAATACACAAAAAGATAAACAACTTTTTGCCCAATCAAGGCTGGCACAAATGGGAGAAATGATAAGTATGATAGCACATCAATGGAGACAACCACTAAGTGCTATTTCCACTACTGCGATAGACTTAGATATACGGATTGATTTAAATTCTTATGATTTAGATACATCCTGGGGACAAGAAGAGTGCCGTACATATTTTTCGGCTAAACTTAATAATATAGCTTCTTATGTGAATAATTTAACAGGAACTATAGATGACTTTAGAAACTTTTATAAACCAAATAAAGCATCTGTAAATATAAGCTTTGAAACTGTTGTGAAAAAAGCAGTAAATATAATTGGGGCTTCTTTAGAAAACAACAATATACAATTAGAGTATAATTATAAATCTGATAAAACAATGCAGATGTATGATAGTGAAATGATGCAAGTTATTTTGAATATTTTACAAAATGCTGTTGATAATTTTAAAGAAAGAGATATAAAACATCCTAAGATTGTAATCACAACAGAGGATGAAAAAATACTTATTTGTGATAATGGTAAAGGCATTGATAAGATAATAGTTGATAAGATTTTTGACCCTTATTTCTCCACAAAAAGTGAAAAAAATGGAACAGGTTTAGGACTTTATATGTCTAGTGTAATAATTAGAGAACATCATAACGGGAAGCTATATGTAAATAATATTGATGATGGTATCTGCTTCGTGATTGATTTAAAAGTGAGTGAAAATGACTAAACAAGAGTTAATAAAAAAAACAAAAGCAGTAAATATTTTATATGTTGAAGATGAAGAGATTTTAAGACAATCATCCTATGATTTGTTTTCAAACTTTTTCAATTCCATTACTATTCAAACAAATGGCAAAGCAGGACTAGAAGCTTTTAAAGTAGGAAAGTTTGATATTATTATTTCCGATATAGCGATGCCTGTTATGGATGGTTTAGAGTTTATCGGACATGTCCGAGATATTGACGAAGATATCCCAATAATTGTTTATTCAGCATGGAATGATAACTCCTATAAGATTTCATGTAGTGAACTTAATGTAGATGCTTATATAACAAAACCTTTAAACATCAATACTTTTATTGAGGTTTTAGAGAAAATTATTCTTAAAATAGAAGAAATTAAAGGTGAAAAAGAATGACATGTAAACATTTTGGTGAGTGTGGTGCTTGTAAGATTTATGAGCTTGGATACGAATCACAACTTCAAAGTAAAAAAGAGTTAAACCAAAAAAGATTTGCATCTTTTTATCAAAATGATATTACTGTTTTTAAATCTTTAGATGAACATTATCGTGCTCGAAGTGAATTTAAAATATGGCACGATGAGGATGAACTTTATTATGCAATGAATCATCAGGAAAAAGGTCGTGTTGTTTTTATAGAGGAGTGTCCACAAGTAAATGAACATATTGGCACACTTATGCCAACACTATTACAAGCTATTAAAGAAAAAGATATAGGCTTTAAGCTTTTTGGAACTGATTTTTTGAGTTCAAGCAGTGGTGAGATTGTTGTTTCTCTTTTGTATCATAGAAAACTAGATGAGGCATGGCAGGTTTTAGCAACAGAGATAGCAAATGATTTAGGCATATATATTATTGGTCGTTCTCGTAAACAAAAAGTTGTCATTGGACAAGATTATGTCACTGAAACTTTGGCAATCGGGGATAAAAAGTATATTTTTAATCATATTGAAAACAGTTTCACCCAACCAAACCCAAGAGTTAATGAGCAAATGATAAAATGGGCGATGGATAAGTTTGCAGATGCTAAGGGTGACTTACTAGAACTTTACTGTGGGGCTGGCAATTTTACCATTCCTTTTGCTAAAATATTTGATAAAGTTTTAGCAACAGAGGTCTCAAAATCATCTATAAACGCAGCTAAAGAAAATATGAAGCTCAATAATGTGTCCAATATAGAGTTTGTCCGTATGAGTGTTGAAGATTTTGTAGGAGCACTTGATGGAGTACGTGAATATCGTCGTATGAAAAATATAGATATGACAAGCTATAATATCAAAAGTATATTTGTTGATCCTCCTAGAAGTGGTATGGATGAAGAGTCTTGTAAGTTTAGTGCAAGACATGAACATATCTTATACATCTCATGTAACCCTGAGACACTTGTACGAGACTTGGAAATTTTAACTCAAACGCATGAGATAGTTGATATGGCTCTATTTGACCAGTTTCCTTATACACACCATGTAGAAATGGGTGTGAAATTAATAAAAAAGGCATAGTATGAAAATTATAATAATGGCATTTATAAGTTTTACATGGCTTAGTGCTAATGATATTCAAAGAGTTGATGACATTATCAATGATATTCAAAATCTAAAGAAAAATTCACAAATACTTATAGATACTACAAACGAGTATGAAAAAATATTTAAACAAAAAATAGCCATGTTAGAAGCAAAAGTAGAAAAACAATCATTAGAGCTAAAAGAAAAGCCAAAAGTTCTAGTAAAAACAATTACAGTTACAAAAACAAAAGATGATAATCCTTTTCCTAAGTTACAAATGAAGCCAAAGTATTTTAAAGCAGGTACATTTAGATTGAGTGAAGATTCAGATATTTATGATGCCCAAGATGGCAAGGTAATAGATAGTTGGGAGAAAGGAACTTCTTTTACTTCAAACAAACAAACGGATGATATGATTAAAATTACAGGTTATTTTGTTGAAAAATCTTGGAAAAAATCTGAAAAAACGATGTGGATTAAAAGTGAAAATACGTTTGAGAGATAGGAAGAAATAATAGATATGAAAAAGATTTTAATTATAAGTGACGGAAGTATAGGAAAACATTTTATAAAAAGAACACTACAAACAAATAGTAATGAAAACATCTATTATATTGTTCAAACAAAAGAGAACAAGTTCGAAGATTTTAATCCTGCTCGCTTTAAGTTTTATGAATTTGATCCTACAAGCTTATATAAATTAGCTAATCTTTTAAAAATGGAGTTTGTTCAAGTCTTTGTAGCAATGGATAGTGCTATAGATGTAGAAAATACAATCAAAAACATACGGACTATAAAAAAACAACTACGAGTTATAGTGCTTAACCGATGGAACTTAGTTAATGAAGATCCAAATGTTGTTTTTATAAATAGTAATGAAATTTTAGCTTCAAGACTTTTAGATTACTTGCCAAATGTGCCAGTAATTGCTCAAAATGTAGGAATTGGAGAGGGTGAGATAATGGAAGTTCTCGTTCCTTTTGGAAGTTCTTTTGTTTATAGGCACATTGGTGTAATAGAACAAAAAAATTGGCGAATAGTAGCTATTTACCGTAACAGAAAACTTCTTTTACCTTCAAGAAGAAGAATGATACAGCCAAATGATTTACTTCTTTTAGTTGGTGATCCTGCGGTACTTAAATCAGTTTACAAAGTAATTAAGCAAGAACTCGGACAGTTTCCTGAACCTTTTGGTTCTAATCTTTATCTTTTGATAGATATGAATATAGTTACCCATTCTACACTGAGTGAATTACTTAGACATGCAATGCAGGCAGATGAAAAATTTAACAAACATGAGCTTATTATAAAAGTAGTAAATCCATCAAATATTGAGTTACTACAAGAGATTAAAAAATATAGAAGTACTAAAATAACAATTGATATTGATTATGACAGTGAGAATTTTGCAAAAATGTTTCATGATGATATTAATATTTATCATGTAGGACTTGTGATAGTCTCTAAAGAGATGTTTGCTGACTATAAGGTGAGACAAAATCTTTACGAAGCACATGTTCCAATCTTTAAACTCTCCGACAAAGGACTCTCTACTCTCAAAGATACGGAATTGATATTATCTGAAAACCGAGATTTAGAAAAAATATCATCAACAATTTTTGATATTGCAGAACAGATGAATCTTAATATAGAAATACATAACTACATGAAAGAACATCAAGGAAATAAAATTCAGGTTATAGAGCATTTTACAAATCTCTCAAACATATTTTCTAAGTCGATTAAAATTATAGAAGAGAATGAAAATCCTATTTTAACACTTAAAAAAAGAGAAAATTTTATGCAAATACTTCCATTTACAAATAAACTCACACAAAGAAAAATCTTTTCTCTTTTCTCAACAGATAGTGAAAAATTATACTATAAACTTGATGATTATCATCAGATCTTTATACCGGTGCAGCTCTGATTTAGCTCTTTTTTACTCTTTTTTAAGTATTATATATCCTATATAAAATTTGGATATAAAATGCAAGTAAACATTCCTTTAGTAAAAACAGTTGATAACTCCTACAGTATAAACATAGAACCCATACAAGCTATTCATTTTGATACAAAAGTGGCTATCGTTACTAACCCAAAAGTAGCAGGTCTGCATCTTGCCTACTTACTTTCTCGTATTACAGCAAAAGAGCTTTATATTATTACCGTGCCTGATGGAGAAGAGTATAAAAACCAAGAATCTATAGATTTGATTTTAGAGTCTTTATTTAATCATCGTTTTAACCGTAAGTCTATGCTCATCGCATTTGGTGGCGGTGTGATTGGTGATATGACAGGATATGCGGCAAGTATTTATCAGAGAGGGATTGATTTTATTCAAGTACCTACAACACTTTTATCTCAAGTAGATGCAAGTGTTGGTGGAAAAACTGGGATGAACAATAGCTACGGAAAAAATCTTGTTGGTGCGTTTCATCAACCAAAATCTGTACTCATAGATGCACACTTTTTGAAAACTCTCCCGCAAAGAGAGTTTAGTGCTGGTGTTGCAGAAGTAGTAAAAATGGCAGTCACTTTTAACAAAGAATTCTTTGAATTTTTAGAAAGTGCTGATTTGCATGATGCTGAAGTTCTACAAAAAGCAATAAAAAAAGCTGTACAAACAAAAGCCGATGTAGTAGCACAAGATGAGAAAGAACATGGTCTTCGAGCTGCTTTGAACTATGGACATACTTTTGGACATGTTATAGAGAGTCAAACGCAGTATAAAACTTACTTACATGGTGAAGCAGTTGCCATAGGTATGGTTATGGCAAATCAAACAGCAGTAAAACTCGACTTAATGAGTGCGGATGAAGCCAAACGCATAAAAACATTACTTGAAAAATACAATTTACCTGTAGACTACTATGTGAAAAATGCTGAACTCTTTTATGAAACTTTTTTTCTTGATAAAAAAAGTTCTGATTCTAGTGTTACTTTTATAATTCCTGTTGGGCTTGGTGGTGTAAATATCACAGATAAAATACAAAAAGGCTTGATACTTTCTGTGTTAGATACATTTGGTTCGGAGTCATGATGTACTTTAAAGTTCTCCTTCTTTTATCTTTACTATTTAGCCTGAATTTACAAGCAGAAGATGTTGTTGTTGATGTTATTGTTGAAGATATAAATCAATCATTGATAAATCAACAAAATAAAGAAAAAGCAGAAAATGAAGCAAAAGAAGAAAAAATAGCAGACTATTTATCGCAAATTATTAGCATAGAAAATTCAATTTCAAAAGAGCAAGAATGGGTAAAAAGTTATGCCTCGTATTTGACATTTTTAGATGTTCGTGATTCTCTTTTGGATATAAAAAAAAGAATTAAGTACTTAGAAAAACATTCACAACGTACTGATAATACAGATGAACTGAATGGGCTTATCTCAAAAGAGAATATCTTAACTTCCCAAATAGATAAACTAAAAGGGAGTAATAGTGCACCGTTCTCACACCTTATAACACCTCCTCAGTTAGATAAAACTCCAATAATTTCTAATCTTTTTGATATTTTTGCAGGAGTTTCATATATTAAAATTTTAGATGCCAACTTAGAAGAGTACCAAAGAAGAAAAGAGAGTCTAAAAGAACTTATTACTTTGTTGAGTAAAGAAGATATACTTTATAAAAACTTAGCACTAGTAGATGAAAAAGAAAAGTATAAAACAAGACAAGATAATAATAAACAAGAGTTAGACCGATTTACACGAGCACTAGATACTATAAATGCAACTTATGATGTATATGAAAAAAGACTTGATATCATAAAGCTTAATCTCAATAAAGATATAGAAAAACAAGTTGTTCGACTTACAAAAATAGGCTTAATTATCCTTTTTGTAATTATATTTTTCTTTCTTGTTCGATTAGCTGTTAAAAAATATATAGAAGATAATGAACGTCTTTATATGGCAAATAAGTTTATTACAGTTGCAAACTTTATCGTTATTTTATTTATACTCTTTTTTAACTATATAGAAAATGCAGCTTATTTAGTAACTATCTTAGGGTTTGCTTCTGCTGGTATCGCCATTGCAATGAAAGACTGGTTTATGAGTATTTTAGGCTGGCTTGTTATCGTTTTTGGTGGAAGTATTCATGTTGGTGATAGAATTAGAGTAGATATGGATGGGATGAAATATGTAGGTGATGTCATGGATATCTCACTTTTACGTATGACTATTTTAGAAGATATTACATTGACTTCGATCATGCAAAACAGACGGGCAGGGCGAATTATATTTGTACCAAATAACTATGTCTTTACTAGAATGATAGCAAACTATACCCATAGCTCTTTAAAAACTGTTTGGGATGGAATAAAAATCACGATTACCTTTGACTCAAATCATAAAAAAGCGATGCATATTGTAAAAGGTATTACAAGAAAATACTCAAAAGGGTATACGGATATAACAAGAAAACAGCTCAATAAATTACGTAATAACTATAGTTTGAAAAACACAAATGTAGATCCTAGGATTTACTCTTTTATAGCTCCAAATGGTTTAGATATTGAGGCTTGGTACTTAACAAATGCTTATGGTACACTCACACTAAGAAGTGTTATTTCTACAGAAATAGTAGATGCTTTTAAAGAAGAAGCTGACATAACCATCGCTTACCCTACGCAAAAACTCAATGTTTCTATGCAGAGTGAAGAGCCTATACAACACAATCATGAGTTGGTATAAATGAAGAAAAAAGTTTACTTTAAAACCTTCGGCTGTAGAACAAATCTTTATGACTCTCAAGTTATGATGAGTTCTATGCAAGATTATGAGATAACACAAAATGAAGCAGAAGCAGATGCTGTAGTCATCAACTCGTGTACAGTTACTAATGGTGCTGATACTCATGTGCGTTCTTATATCTCGCAACTTGAAAAAAACAATGAAAACGCAAAACTTTTTTTAACTGGCTGTGGTGCTCACACAAAAGGAGAATCTCTTTTAAAAGAGAAACGCATTCATGGTGTTTTTGGACAGAGTGAAAAACAGAAAATAGACACTCTTCTTAAAAAAGAGCAACCTTTTTATGAAAAGGGTGATTTAAATCATATAGACAACATGATAGTCGATGACTTTGTAGGAAAAAGTAGAGCTTTTATAAAGATTCAAGAGGGCTGCAACTTTCGATGTTCATATTGTATCATTCCTTTTGTTCGTGGTGATGCACGAAGTATGAGTGAAGCAAAGATTTTAGAACAAGTGTCGCGTTTAGCTCTTAATGGTTTTGGAGAGTTTATCTTAACAGGAACTAATGTTGGCTCTTATGGACAAGATACACAAACATCTTTGGCAAAACTTATGAAAAAAATGAGTCAAATCCGTGGTGTACGACGTATTCGTTTGGGAAGTGTTGAACCTATTCAAATCACAGATGAATTTTTAGAAATCATTGATGAACCTTGGTTAGAAAAACATATGCATATCGCACTGCAACACACAGCTCCAAAGATGTTAAAAATCATGAACAGACGAAATGTATATAAGCAAGATAGAGAACTTTTTGAACTTCTCGCCGCAAAAGGCTTCGCGATAGGAACGGACTTTATTACAGGACACCCAGGTGAAAGCGAAGCACTATGGCAAGAGGCTATGCAAAATGCTAGGGAGTTGCCACTGACTCACATCCATGCTTTTTCTTACTCTAAACGCGATGGAACAAACTCAGCAACACTTAAACCTGAAATAAATGGCAAAATAGCAAAGCAGAGACTTCATGAAATAGAGTCACTTATAAAGGAAAAAAACCTTGCATTTAGAACTGCTTTTAAAGGTGAACTTGATGTACTTATAGAGTCGTATAAAGATGGACTTTATCATGGGCTTGATCAACACTTTAACAAAATAGTTGTTAAATCAGATGAAGATTTACTTGGAAACTGGATTAATGTTTCTGATTATAAAGTTAAAAAGGAGAGCAATTATGCCGAGTTCTAAGATGAATAGAATAGCCATTTATGTCTCAGCAACATTGATAGTTTTACTTATGCTGTTTGCACTACTTAGAAATCGTGCAGATGATGTGACACTTAATCAAGCCAATGCTATGCTAGAAAATCACACTGTTCAAAAAGTGCTTGTTTCAAAAGAGTATGTGTATCTAAAAACAAATGACAACTTATATAGAATTGCATCTTCTCAAGTTACCCCGAAAATGTTTGTAAATTATAAAGTAGAAGTTGGTGATAATAGTAGTGTTTTAGTTTATATATTATTTGTTGTCCTCTTTTTAGGTTTAGGTTCTTTAATCCTGCGTTATTTTCAAAAACATGGAAGCTTTTCAGTTACCCCTCGTGGTATTTCTAAAAACGCAAGTACTGATTCTCAACTATCATTTGAATCAAGCGGAGCAATAGAGTCTATGAAAAGCGATGTCAGTTTTGATGATATTGGTGGGATAAGCGATGTTAAAATAGAGCTTGAAGAAATTATAGACTTTATAAAAAATCCAAAACGCTATAAAAGTTTTGGTGCTCGTATGCCACGAGGTGTGTTACTTGTAGGTCCTCCCGGTGTCGGAAAAACGATGATAGCAAAAGCAGTAGCAAGTGCAGCAGGTGTGCCATTCTTTTACCAAAGTGGAGCTTCTTTTGTACAAATCTATGTAGGAATGGGTGCAAAACGTGTACATGAACTCTTTGCAGCAGCTAAGAAAAATGCTCCAAGTATTATATTTATCGATGAGATTGATGCTGTTGGAAAAAAACGCGGTAGTGAGAGAAATGATGAGAGAGAAGCAACACTTAACCAACTTCTAACAGAGATGGATGGATTTGAAGGCTCTAGTAATGTGATCGTTGTTGCAGCAACTAACAAAATTGAAGTTTTAGATAGTGCCTTACTTCGAGCAGGAAGATTTGACAGAAGAGTCTTTGTAGAGTTGCCAACAAAACGAGAACGTGAATCTATACTTTTAAAGTATTTGGTAAAAGTCCCACATGAATTAGATGTGAAAGCAGTTGCCAATATGACAGTAGGGTTTAATGGTGCAGCACTAGCAGCTCTTGTTAATGAAGCAGCACTTTTGTCTTTGAGACAAAACAGTTTTCATGTAACCATTGAACATTTTCATCAAGTCAAAGATAAAGTGATGTTTGGTAAGAAAAAGTTGCAAATGTTGAGTGACAAGCAAAAAGCATTTCATATAGCCTATCAAACAGGAAAAGTGCTTGTAGCAACTTACTATGATTTATCTTTTGAGAAGTTAATGCTCTCTAGTCAAAAGCTTACCCCCTCAACAGATGAACCACTGATAAAACAAGAAATAGAAGCAAGAGTGAAAATGTTACTAGCGGGAATAGTTGCTTGTGATATACAGTATGGTGAGCACTCAAGTAGTGCAAAAACTGATTTAGAAGAAGCAAAAGAACTTGTGAAAAATATGTGTCAAGATTATGGAATGGGCAGTAAACTCTTAGTTGCTTTATCTGAACAAGAGCAAATAATGAACAAAATGTTTGATGAATGTAAAGAGCTTTTAAATGCTTTACAAGGTGCTACAACAGAAGTACAAAAAGTTTTATTTGAACGTGAAAGTATAACAAAAGAAGAGGTTAAAGTATATATTGATGCAGTTTTATAGTGGCTTTTCTTTAAAAAATGAAGCATATCTTTTTGATGTGTTTATTAAAAAAAATGATTACACAATCGCTGGTTTTAGTTATGGTGCGATTGCTGCACTAAACGCAACCCTAAATGCAGTTAACTCTGCAAAACGTGTTGATACCCTTCAGCTCTTTTCTCCAGCTTTTTTTCAAACAAAAGGTGAAAAGTTTAAACGGCTTCAAACTATGGCTTATAAAAAAAATAAACGAGCTTATATGAGTCAGTTTATAGACTCTTGTTTTTCTCCATATCAAAATAAAAATATTGAACAAAAAGAGACAATATTAGAAGAGCTTCATGAACTTTTGTACTATGAATGGTCTTTAGATGATTTAAATAAAATAGAGAAAAGTGGAGTAAAGATAGAAGTTTATCTTGGTGGTGAAGATAAAATTATCGACTCTAAAAGTACGAAAGAGTTTTTTTTAGAAAATTCGACAGTGACATACATAAAAAATGCAAACCATTTTTTACAGACTAACTAAAGGATAAAAATAAATATGAGTGAAATTAAAATAGGTGTAATAACAGCAAGTGACAGAGCGAGTAAAGGAATATATGAAGATATTTCAGGTGTAGCGATTCAAGATACGATGAAAGATTATCTTAAAAGTGAATTTGAAATAGTGTATAGATGTATCCCTGATGAGCAAGATATTCTTGAAGCAACAATGAAAGAGCTTTGTGATGAAGCAGGATGTGCTTTAGTTGTAACAACAGGTGGAACAGGTCCAGCACTTCGTGATGTTACACCAGAAGCAACTGGGAATGTATGCCAAAAAATGATGCCAGGCTTTGGAGAGTTGATGCGTCAAGTGAGTTTACAGTATGTTCCAACGGCTATTTTATCGCGTCAAACAGCAGGAATACGAGGAAAAAGTTTAATTATAAACCTACCAGGAAAACCAAAATCAATTCGTGAATGTTTAGATGCAGTTTTTCCAGCAGTTCCTTATTGTATAGACCTTCTTGAAGGACCATTTATAGAAACTAATGAGGATGTAATTAAAGCATTTAGACCAAAAAGTAAATAAATAGAGTTTTATATAGGGATGGGTTTTAGTCCAATAGGAAGATTGGACTAAAAGATTAAGCTATTTTTTTAAAATTTTTCTAGCATTTAACGGCTGAACTGGTCGGTTATTGTGACCTTTCATCATTACAGTAACAAACTTTTCAATCTGTTGTTTACTGATTTGTAGATAGTTTTGAAGAACCAACCATCGTACACCTTCACTACATGGTGGAGTTGTTAAAGAACCTATAAATCTGTAGTAATCTTTATTTTTTGGTAACAATTTATTGATGTCAGTTGCTGTTAAACTACACTTATTGACATGATGAATATTTGAAAATACTTTTTTACAAATCTTTTTTAATACTTTATTTTCCATGCCTTCTTCATACATTACAGCTACAACAGCTAACTCACCATCTTTACTTTGATGTACGAAATGTGCTTCTAGTGGAAAGTTCTTACCATGTATTTGGTTTTGACTAGGAGAATGAAAGTGAAATTGTTTTAATTCAATTATTGTAAATAGAAATATTATATCTAAAAAAGTTAATACCCTTAAATAAATTATTATTTTAGGGCTGTTTTTATCATCATACGCCTAAGGTAAGCTATTTTACTCTGTAGTGGTAAGTCTTTAGGACAAACATCTTCACAGCCTAGAAGTGTCATACAGCCAAATACTCCATCTTCATCACCAACGAGATTATAGTAGTCTTCATCATTACGTTTGTCTCGTGGGTCGAGTTGGTATCTTGCTATTTTGTTTAAACCAACAGCTCCTACAAAGTCAGAATTCATTTGAATAGTTCCACATCCAGCGACACAGCAACCACACTCTATACATCTGTCTAGTTCATAAATCTCATCTGCTAATGCAGGTTCCATTCTCTCTTCAAGCTTATCAACATTTAACTCTTCTTCTTTGTCATGTATCCAAGTCTCAAGCCTTTCGTTTAAACCTCGCATCCATTTTCCAGTATAGATAGAAAGGTCACCGATGAGTTCAAAAAGAGGAAGTGGTGCTAGGGTGAAATGCTCATCAAGTTTTTTTGTAAGTGTTCTACATGCTAAAGTAGGGCGACCATTAACAAGCATAGAACAGCTTCCACAAATCCCTGCACGACAAACAAAATCAAACTTGAGTGAGTTGTCATGATGTTCACGAATCATATTTAATGCTATATAAATTGTCATACCATCAGCTTCTTCTACCTCAAAAGTTTCCATATGAGGAAAATCTTCTGGATCATGTGGATCAAAACGCAGGATGCTGATTTTTAGAATTCTGTTTTTTTCTTCACTCATACATTTTCTCCTAATCTTGCATTTGTTCCACGATACTTTTTAGGAAGTTTGTCTAAAAAAGGCATAAGAGCATCTTGAATTTCAAATCTTGTTGCTCCTTGTGCTTCTAACTCTTTTTTGAGTTTATCTACTTCTTCTTGTCTAATTTTTGTATCTGGATGGTGCTGTGTCAAATCTTTACCGTAACCACGAAAACCAGGAGGCATCTCCATATGTTCTATAGGAATCTCTTCGTAACTCACCGTTGGCATAGTTGTAGTCTCATCAGGCCAAGTCATTATGGTGCGTTTTAACCAGTTTGCATCATCGCGTTTAGGGAAATCTTCACGAGAATGTGCTCCACGACTCTCTTCTCGAAGTAGTGCTCCATAGGCAACGGTAAGGGCTACTTTAATCATTTTTTGAGTTCTATAAGCATTAACAAGTGCTGGATTTGCAGCATGAGACTTTGCTCCAAATAGTTCTATGTTTTTTGAACGTTTATGTAACTCTTCTAATTCTATTACTGCTTCTTGTAAGTCCTTACCATTTCTAAAAATTCCGACTTTTTCCATCATTATCTCTTCCATACGACGACGTAGTTCAAAAGCATTTTCACCATTTTCTTTCGCTAAAATTGCATTGAGTTTTTTTTGCTCTCTATGAATAAATTTTTCAACATTTGATGTATGAATATCCATAGCACTATCTTTAGATTCTAAAAAATCACTGATATACTCTGAAACTAACATACCTGCAACAACAGTTTCACTTACAGAGTTTCCACCAAGACGATTAAATCCGTGCATATCCCAACAAGCTGCTTCACCAGCGGAGTAAAGACCTTTAAGGGTTTGTGATTCACCTGTATATTTTGTACGAATTCCACCCATAGAGTAGTGTTGTGTAGGGCGAACGGGAATCCACTCCTCAGCAGGGTCAATGCCTAAAAAGTTTTCACATATCTCTTTTACTTCACGAAGATTTTTTTCAATATGTTCACGACCTAAAATAGTAATATCAAGCCATAAATGATCACCATAACGACTCTTAACACCTTTTCCTTTTCTTATGTGTTCTGTCATTCTGCGACTTACAACATCACGACTAGCAAGCTCTTTTTTGTCAGGTTCATAATCTGGCATAAATCTATAACCATCTTTATCCAACAAGAGTCCACCATCACCACGGCAACCCTCAGTTGTCAAGATACCAACAGGTACGATTGCTGTAGGATGAAATTGAATTGCTTCCATATTCCCAAGTGTCGCAACACCAGTTTCAAGTGCAATAGCATGCCCAATGCCCTGACAAATGATAGCGTTTGTAGAAACACTATAAATACGACCATATCCACCTGTTGCTATGGTTGTGGCTTTGGCGACATAGGCAACAAGCTCTCCACTCATAAGGTTTCTAGCAACTGCACCAAAGCAACGAGCATTTTCATGAATGAGAGAGATAGCTTCAAGTCTTTCATGTACTTCTACTTTGTTCTGTTTAGCTTTGTTATCCATCGCATAAAGCATAGAGTGACCTGTACCATCAGAGGTGTAACAAGTTCGCCATTTTTTAGTTCCACCAAAATCACGAGCAGTTATAAGACCATGTGCTTTTTCACTCTCAGTAATATTTACTTTTTTAGCATTAATAATGGAAGTGTGTTCACCTTTTTGAACACGAGTCCAAGGCACTCCCCAGTGTGCTAGTTGGCGAATGGCTTTGGGTGCACAGTGAACAAACATACGAGCAACTTCTTGGTCAGCTCCCCAGTCACTTCCCTTGATTGTGTCCTCAAAGTGAACATCTTCGTTGTCACCTTCTCCCATCTTACCATTTGCTAAAGAGGCTTGCATGCCACCTTGTGCAGCTGCTGAGTGAGAACGTTTTGGTGGAACGAGGCTTAAAACAATGGTATCGTGACCTCTCTCTTTTATTCCAGTGGCAACACGAAGACCTGCTAAACCACCACCGATAACGAGAACATCTGTATATATTACTTGCATTAGTGTTCTCCTACTTGAATGCTTGTAGATTGGTATCTTACACCATCGCTAAAGTCATGTGTTATACCAATATATGTGTATTTAGCTAAAGAAAAAAGTCCAATCAATATATATGACAATATCATTGCTTTCATGAGTAGTTTAAATTTTTTTCGAGAAACTTTAGTGCTTTTTCCTTCCATAAACCCCCATTTAAGAGCTAATCTATAAAGACCAACAAAAGCATGGGATACTACAGAAATAAGTAAAAGAAAATAAAGTGGACCCATAAAGTCATCTACTATTCTACTAGAGCTAATATAAGGACCAATATTTGCAGGTTGAGTCATCATAATGTAAAGATGCACAGAACCTATAAAAAACATGATAAAACCAGTTATGATTTGCATCATCCAAAGAGAGGTGTCCTCATGGTCCATACTACTCATATGGTTTTTCATAATTTTATATTTTTTATAGCTAGCAGGAAATTTTCTCATTGCAGTTGCAGCATGGACAATAAATATGATAAAAATTGCTCCAGCTAAAAAGGAAATAATACCTGGGTATCTTTCTCCAAAGAAGTAGTATCCCTCAAACATTAAGGTTACTTTGTACATCATTTCATTTGAGATAAGGATAGAAGCCTCAAAAAGTATATGTCCTATGATAAAAACAGCTAGGATAAGTCCAGTGATACTTTGAGTTAAATCAAGTCTTGCAGGTGTTTTGTCTATCGCTTTTTTTTTCAAAGTTTCTCCAAATAAGTAATATTTAATTGATTATATTTTATTGTTTAATTACTTAAAAACAACACAGTTACGACCACTGTTTTTAGCTTTATAGAGTCTCTCATCAGCAATCTGTATAACATCGTCAACATTCATACAGTTACTATCTTCAGAAAGGGAAACTCCAGCAGATAAGGTGATTTGAAATTCTGTTGTGTTATCATTAGTTATCAAGAAAATATTTTGAGTTTTTTTTCGTATTCGCTCAGAGAGTATTACTAACTCTTCTATACTGGAATTTGGAACTAAAATTAGAAACTCTTCTCCTCCCCATCTACAGATAATATCAGAATCTCGTGATGTATTTGTTAGAATATTTGCAATTGTTTTGAGTGTTATATCTCCTGTATCATGCCCATAATTATCGTTGATTTTTTTAAAAAAATCTATATCTATCATTATAATTCCATAATTACTTTGTTCTCGTTTGGCTTTTGATTGAATATATTTAATAACAGAATGAAAATAATTACGATTAAAAAGTGATGTTAAATAATCTGTTGTTGATAGTTTCTGTAGTTTATAGATAAGCTCTATATTATATTTATAAAGTCTTGAGTTGTCTAGTAAAAGGTTAAGACGGGTTAAAAACTCTTCATTGTTAAGTGGTTTTGAAATGTAATCATTAGCACCAGTTTTGAGAAGTTCTGCAACTAAAGATGTTTTAGTTGACTCTGATAAAGCAAGAATTGGTAATTCTCCATTTGAAAAAAGAAGTCTACTTTGTCTTATAAGTTCTATGCCATTCATTTTGGGCATATTTACATCTGTAATAAGAAAGGATATTTGTTTCTCTTTGATACAGCTATAAGCTTCTAATCCATCTTTTAGCTCTATATATGGAAGGTTTTGGTTGATAACTAGCTGTTTTAAGCGTAGGCGAGAAATATGAGAGGCATCACAAATACCGATAACCTCATGAAGATTACTTTGTAACCTTTTGATGGAATCTAAAATATAGTTTAGTATACTTTTTTCATCTGTTTTATAAACATAATCAATAATAGGTAAGCGAACTAATTTTTGTCGTTCTTCTTCATTATTAGATGCTGTAATAACAATAATTTTTTGTTTTTTTCGTATAAGATATCCAATAAAATTGCCCGTGGAATCGGGAAGGTATATATCAGAGATGACTAAATCATAATTTTTAGAAGATAGTTTCTCTTTTGCCTCCTTTTCTGTAGAAACACTATCACAGAGGATTTTTAAAGAGTTTGTAACTGCAGATTGAATGGAATGTTGAAGTAAAAGAGAGTCTTCAATAACAAGGACATTATTTATATTATAGCAATGTTCATCTTGTATTACATACTGCATGTCAAACCTTTATATTGTTACATTATACAACTACTTATGTTGTAATAATAGCAAACTAAAGAGCCACTTGCAAATTCAATCACTAAAAGTAGCTAATATTTCTTATAGCCATTTTTTAGTCTAAAAAAAATAGATATAAATTCAATTCATACATTTTACACTAAAATTCTTGTTAAATCATATTTTCACTCCGTGCTTTCTATTTTTTGTTTAAAATCTTCTAATTTTTATTATTTTTTTGTTAATTTTAGGTCACAAGTTTCAGACTCTGATGAATACATATTGAAAGTATTCCAAATGCTAAAACAGAAGCTACTTTGTTAGCTCCTTGATAATAAATCTTATCACATCCAAAGTCATCTTTGAGGTATTTGTTGACTCTCTCAACCATACTTCGTTGGTTGTAGTGATGTGTATCTGAGGATTGAGTGAGACCGAAATATTCAAACTTCTTTTTCTCATCTTCAATGAGTTGTATTTTATCTCTTAGCACTTGAGAGTTTTTAGGATTTATATCAATGATTGGTCTATGGTTATATTTGATGGAGAACTCTCTGATAATATCTGCATCATATCCTGCATCTTGTAAATCATACAAGTAATTTACTCTCTTACTTGTCTCTAGAATAAGCGGAAGGGCTACTGAACTATCATGAACATTAGCGCCAGAGTAAAATGCTGTAATTGGTATATCTCCATCTACTGCACTAATATGAAGTTTACCACCTATCCATACTTCTCTATTGCCTTTGCTGTTTTGCTTTATACCTACTCCACACTCTGTAGAGACTAAAGTCAGCATCTCTTCTACTGTTTGCATATCTTTTTGAAGTTCTAATTTGCTTAGTTTTATCGGCTCTCTTGTTTCACCTTTTTTAGGTCGTCCAGCTTTATGCTTAACTTTCTTTACTTTTTCCACCTTTACAGCTTTTTCTCGCAGTGGTATCTTTGTGGCATCTGTTGCATTGTAAAAAAATGTCTTTTGGCTGAGATACTCTTTTACAAACTTCTCATGAGTCTTTTGAGCTATATTTAAATCACTTAGCTCTTTGAAAACTCTACTAAATTTAGACTCACTTGGAATATCTGTCTTATATCTCCACCCGCACAATATTCTAAGAGTCCTATCAATTTGAAGTCTATCTATTAAATCCCTTGTTGTCTGCATGTTGTAAACAGACTTTGCTATAAATGCTCTGGCAATTTGCTCTCTATCTTTTGAAATATTAGTTGTATGAGTATCACATATAAACTGTTCTATCTCTGCGAAGTCTAAAATCTTTATGAGTTTTTGTTCTTTAGAACTTAGCTCTTCTAGTCTTAACTTCTCTTTTAAAAGAGGAAAAAGTGAACTCTCAAGATTTGTGACTTTAAGCCATATTTTTGATAATGTTGATATAATTTTAGACATAAGTTGAATCTCTTTTCTGTTAAATTTTTGTAGTAAAAAATTATAACTTATCTGAAATTAGATTTCAACTTTTTTAACTTCATCAACAATTAAATTATCCACTTTTTTGGTAATCTGCAAGTGGCTCATTAGGAAATAACAATTATGAAAATTACAAAAAGTGTAACATTTATGGCAAAAGACGGTAGTGAAGAGAAGATGAAAGAGTTACTTATGGCAATGGTAACTCCAAGTAAGGCAGAAAAAGGATGCCTATTTTATGAAATTTTTCAGTATGAAAATGATAGAAAAAGATTTATGGCAGTAGAGAGTTGGGAAAATGAAGCAGCCCTTGATGGACATAAAGCTTCAGCACATTATGCAGTATACAAATCATCATATGAGCCATTTTGCGATGACAAATATAGTGATGAACTAGAAGTCTTAGGATAATAAAATGGATAATTTATTTAATGAAGAAAAAGCACAGTTGTGCAAAACGGATTTAGAACTACGAGTATATACTTCTAACCTTTTAGGTGAAAATAACGAACTTGTTTTGCATGGTGGTGGCAATACCTCAGTGAAAAGTAAAGTAGACGATGAAGATATTCTTTTAGTTAAAGGGAGTGGTTGGGACTTAGTAAGCATAAAAAAAGAGGGTTTTTCTCCTGTAAAACTTGATACTCTTTTAGAAATGGCAAAAGAAGCTGACTTAAGCGATATAGATATGGTGAAACACCAACGTGCGGCAATGATAGATGAAACTGCACCAAATCCTTCAGTGGAAGCGATTTTACATGCTTTAATCCCTTACAAATTTGTTGATCATACTCATGCAGATGCTATAGTTACTATCTCAAATGCAGTGACAGGCAAAGAGAATATTCAAAAACTTTTTCCAAATTTTTTGATAGTAGATTATGTGATGCCAGGATTTATTTTAGCACATGAGATTTATAAAATGACAAAAGATTTGGATTGGTCAAGTATAGATGGAATTATCTTGCACAATCATGGTATTTTTACTTTTGATGATGATGCAAAACTTTCATATGATAAAATGATAAATGCAGTAAGCTTAGCAGAAGACTTTTTAGATGAACATGCAGTTGTAAATGTAAAACATAAGTACATGCATAGCGATTGTAATATCGCAAAGATAATGAAAGTGATGTCTGAAGCAAAAGGTTATGATGTTGCGATAAATATTAATCAAACGCCATTAGCCGCATTTTATGCTTCTCAAGAAAATTTTCAAGAGTTTGCATCGCGTGGAGTTTTAACTCCTGAGCATATTTTACGAACTAAAAGAGTGCCTCTAATCATGGAAGCTACAAATCTGGAAGAAAAACTAGAAGAGTACATGAAAGATTATGAAGCTTATTTTGAAAAGTTTGCTTTTAATAAAGTGCTTTTAAATCCTGCACCAAATTATATGATTATTAAAAATCTTGCAGTTATCTCTTTTGGAAAAACGCGAGAAGAAGCAGCAATAGTGAATGATATAGTTGAACATACTATGCTAGCAGTTTTACGTGCTGATAAGCTTGGTGGATATAAAAGTATAAGCCTAAAAGATAGTTTTGATATGGAATACTGGGAACTAGAACAAGCAAAGTTGAAAATATAATATGAAATACTTGTTAGCACTTGACGGGGGAACTGGAAGCATTCGAGCAGTTTTGTTTGACATAAAAGGAAATCAAATTGCCGTGAGTCAAGAGGAGTGGACACACTTAGAAGAAGAGGGTGTTCCAAACTCAATGAGCTTTGATTATAAAGCAAATTGGCAGTTGGTTGTTGGGTGTATTAGAGATGTTATCAAAGCTGTAAATGCAGAAGATATTTTAGCTTTAAGTGCAACAAGTATGAGAGAAGGCATAATTCTTTATGATGAAGAGGGTAACGAGCTTTGGGGTGTAGCAAATGTGGATGCACGAGCTGACAAAGAAGTAAGGTATCTTAAAGAAAATTTCACAGGTATAGAAGAGGAGTTTTATAAACAGAGTGGTCAAACATTTGCTTTGGGTGCTCTGCCTCGTCTGTTATGGCTCAAAAACAATCGACCTGAGATTTATGACAGAGTTAGCAATATTTCTATGATAGGTGATTGGATTTTAGCAAAACTCTCAGGGGTAATAGCAAGTGACCCAAGTAATGGTGGTACGACAGGTGTGTTCTCTTTAGCTTCGCGCAGCTGGGTTTCCCAAATGGCTCAAAGAGTTGGACTCAAAGATAATATTTTTCCTCCAGTTTTAGAAGTTGGTACTTTGATGGGGAATGTGACTGAAAAAGCATCAAATGCGACTGGACTTGTAACGACTACAAAAGTTGTTATGGGTGGTGGTGATGTACAACTCGGCTCTGCAGGTCTTGGTGTTGTTAAAGCTGGTCAAGTTGCCATTTTAGGTGGTTCATTTTGGCAGCAAGTAGTCAATATTCCAAGTCAAACGCCACCACCAAAAGATATGGCTATACGAGTAAACCCTCATGTGATAGATGGACTCTCTCAAGCAGAAGGCATCACTTTTTTTAGTGGTTTAGTTATGCGATGGTTTCGTGATGCTTTTTGTGATATGGAAAAACTTGAAGCTGAGAAACGCAAGGTTGACGTTTATGAAGTTTTAGAAGAAAACGCAGCAAAAGTACCTGTAGGCTCACATAATATCATGCCAATATTTTCAGATACAATGAAATATGGCAAATGGTACCATGCAGCACCTAGCTTTTTAAACCTTTGCATCGATGCAAACATCTGTAATCGTGCTTCCATGTTTAGAAGTTTGGAAGAAAATGCAGCGATAGTATCGAGTATAAACCTTGAAAACATTAAAGCTTTTAGTGGTGTTTCGTTTAGTGAGATTGTTTTTGCTGGAGGTGCTAGTAAAGGCACTTTATGGTCACAAATAGTAGCAGATGTAACAGGCTATAGAGTGAAGATTCCAAAAGTAACAGAAGCAACAGCTCTTGGTGCTGCAATGGCTGCTGGAGTAGGCTGTGGTGTATATAAAAGTTTAGAGAGTGCTGCAAAAGATTTAGTTGTTTGGAGTAAGACTTATGAGCCAAATATGGAAAATAAAAAAATTTATGATGCCTTAAAAGTAAAGTGGCAAAGTGCTTATGAAGCACAACTAAAGTTAGTTGATGATAATATCACGAATTCAATGTGGAAAGCACCAGGACTGTAAATGAGTAAAGAGAATAGAATAGATTTTGAGACGGCATTAAGTTTGTATGATATGGACTTCTTCGAGTTAGGGGAGTTAGCAGATAAAAAACGCCAAGCGATGCATGGTAAGAAGACTTATTTTAACATCAACCGTCATATAAATCCTACAAATGTATGTGCTGATGTGTGTAAGTTTTGTGCTTATAGTGCCACACGTAAAAACCCTAATCAGTATACGATGAGTCATGAAGATATTATGCAAACTGTAGCTGAAATAGATGCTCGAGGTGCTAAAGAGGTGCATATCGTCTCAGCTCACAATCCTAATGTAACTCTTGAGTGGTATCTTGGGATTTTTAAAAAGATAAAAATGCAGTATCCTCATTTGCATATAAAAGCTTTGACAGCTGCAGAAGTAGACTTTTTGTCTCGCCATCATGGACTCACATATGATGAGGTTTTAGATCTTATGATAAAAAATGGTGTAGACTCTATGCCAGGTGGCGGTGCAGAGATTTTTGATGAGACCGTACGCGATAATATTTGTAAAGGAAAAGTTACATCGGACCAATGGATAGAGATTCATCGTAAGTGGCATGAAAGAGGCAAAAAATCTAATGTAACTATGCTTTTTGGTCATATAGAATCTCGTGAAAATCGAATAGACCATATGATGCGAATCCGTGAACTTCAAGATATTACAGGTGGTTTTAACTGCTTTATCCCACTTGTGTATCAAACAGAAAATAATTATCTAAAAATTGATAAACCAATCACGGCAAATGAAATTTTAAAAACAATGGCAATCTCTCGTCTTGTTCTTGACAATGTTCCAAACTTAAAAGCTTATTGGGTGACATCAACGGTTAATCTTGCTTTAGTTGCACAAGAATTTGGTGCAAATGATTTAGATGGAACGATAGAAAAAGAGTCTATAAACTCAGCGGCAGGGGCAAAGAGTGCTAATGGTGTAGTGTTAGAGGATTTTACAGCACTTATTAAAAACAGTGGTTTTATCCCCGTTGAGAGAGACAGCATTTATAATGAGATAAAGGTTTGGTAAACGCAGCCTTATGAACATATCGGTTATCATTCCTACATATAACCGATATGAATTTTTAAAACGAGCACTTCAGTCTGTATTAAATCAAACTTATCTCCCAAAAGAAGTTATAGTTGTTGATGATGGTTCTAACGATAAAACGCAAGATATTCAAAACGATTTTCCAAGTATCAAATATATTTATCAAGACAATAGCGGTGTATCTTCTGCTCGTAATCTAGGCATAACAAATGCAAGCCATGAGTGGCTTACATTTTTAGACTCTGATGATGAATGGCACAGCGAAAAACTCAAAGAACAAGTTGCATTTCATAAAAAAAATAGTGATGTGTTGATGAGTTATACAGATGAGTTGTGGATTCGGGATAAAAAAGAAGTAAAAATTCCTAATAAATTTCAAAAAATTGGAAAAGATGCTTTTTTAGAAAATCTTTCTTACTGTAATATTGCTCCATCTTCTGTACTTTTACATGAAAATTTGTTTGAGAGATATGGTTTGTTTGATGAGAATTTAGAAGTGTGTGAAGATTATGATTTGTGGCTCAGAGTTGCTACAAAAGAGAAGATAGGTTTGATAAACAAAAAACTTATTACAAAATATGCAGGACATGAAAATCAACTTAGTTTTAAACATTGGGGTATGGATAGATTTCGGGTTATTTCGCTTGAAAAGCTTTTAAAAACAGCTAGTAATACACAAAAATATAAAATAAAAGAAGAACTTATAAAAAAATATACTCTATTGTATAAAGGTGCTCTTAAATATGATAAAATAATAGATATTAATTTTTACCAAAGGCAACTTCTTGTTTACACTCGATAAAGAAACAAAAACAACACTAATATATATTTTTATTGCTTACACTTTTTCAGTTCTCATGCGAATGATATGGATTTATCAGTTTAATGGATATGAACCTTTTATGTTCAATGGTCAATTTATGATAAATACGAATGATGGATATTATTATGCTGAAGGTGCAAGAGATATTTTATCTGGTATACATCAAGAGAATGACCGCTCACCAGTAAATGATGCAACTTCTTTATTGACAATGTTTTTTGCTAAGGTTTTGCCATTCTCCTTTGAAAGTACAATATTATATCTTCCCGTTTTTTTAAGCTCTCTAATAGTTATTCCAATTGTTTTAATTGCTAAGGGCTTGAAAAATTTAGAGATGGGATTAATAGCTGCACTTTTAGCAAGTATTGTCTGGAGTTATTATAACCGTACAATGGTGGGATATTTTGATACAGATATGCTTAATATAGTTCTCCCTCTGTTTCTCTTATGGTCTATTATTTGGGCTATCGATACAAATGAAGATAAATATTTACTTATTACTGCCTTAGATATTTTAGTTTATAGATGGTGGTATCCACAAAGTTACTCCTTAGAATTTTCTTTTTTTGGACTTATTTTAGCATATACTTTACTTTTTGATAGAAAAAATTTTTACAACTATAAACTGTTAGCAATAATGATGTTTGCTATGATGGATATAAATGTTGAGATACGATTACCTATTGTTTTAGCAATATTTTACCTTTTTAAAGAGACAAAATTTGATAAGTTTCTTTTTTATATTTTAGGTGTCTCAGTTGTTGGTTTTTTTGTAAGTGGTGGATTTGATCCTATTTGGAATAGGTTAAGTATTTATGTTTTTAAAGACAGTGTAAGTGTTGGAGAAAAAGGACTTCAATTGCATTTCTTTACTGTTATGCAAACTATTCGTGAAGCAGGACACATTTCTTTTGAAACTTTTGCAAATCGCATTAGTGGACATATTGTAACTTTTGTTATTGCTATAGTAGGTTACTTATATTTAATATATCGACATAAGATTATGATTTTTACTTTACCTATGGTAGGACTTGGATTTTTTGCAAGTGTTGGAGGACTGCGTTTTACTATTTATGCGGTGCCTATTTTAGCTTTTGGAGTCGCTTTCTTAATTACAGAAATTTCATCTAAAATACAAATAAAAAAATTAAAGTATTTTGTAATGGCAATGTTTACTGTTACTGTACTATATCCAAACTATAAGCATATCCAAAGTTATAAAGTTCCAACCGTATTTAACAAAGACGAAGTAAAAGTTTTGAATGATTTGCAATCTAAAACAGATAGAGAAGACTATGTCATTTCTTGGTGGGATTATGGTTATCCAATTCGCTATTACGCAGATGTAAAAACTTTAGGTGATGGTGGAAAACATAGTGGAAGTGTTAATTTTCCTTTGAGTTTTATGCTGACTCATTCTCAAAAAGAAGCTGCTCAAATGGCACGACTTGATGTGGAATATACTGAAAAAACATTTCATTTCGCTAAAGAACATAAAGAAGAGATAGAAGATAAAAACCTTACTATTTTTTCAAATATTGAACAAATGACTATAGATTATGGTTATAAAAACACAAATGATTTTTTAGAAACTTTAAAAACAGATATAAAATTGCCAAAAAAGACAAGAGATATTTACTTTTATCTTCCTTTTAAGATGCTAGATATTTTACCAACAATTAATCTGTTTTCAAATATAGATTTAATGACAGGAGCACAAAAAAAATCTCCTTTTATTTTTAAAAGTAATAATTTTAAGGATAATGGTAAAGTGATTTATTTTGGTTCAAACATCTCTTTAAATAAACAAGATATGACAATTGATATAAGTAAAACAAGGGTTAAACTCAGACGATTTGTTGATATAAGCTATGATAAGAATATGGTAAATAACGTCAAGATACAATCGATTGATTTAAACGGACCATTGAGCTTAATATATTTGAGAAGTTATAAAACATTTTTAGTATTAGACGAGAAAACATATAACTCTATGTATATTCAACTTATGCTACTTGAAGATTATAACCATGAACTGTATGAAAAAGTTACAGGTAACCCATATGCGAAGATATATAAAATTAAAATTTAAGGAATAATATGAAAAATAAATTTATCAGAAAGTGTCTTTTTCCAGCTGCAGGGTATGGAACAAGATTTTTACCAGCAACAAAAGCAATTCCAAAAGAGATGCTTCCGGTTCTTACCAAACCTCTTTTACAGTATGGTGTTGAAGAAGCGATAAGTGCTGGAATAGAGACCATGGCAATAGTTACAGGTCGTGGAAAGAGAGCAATTGAAGATCATTTTGATAGATCATTTGAGCTTGAACATCAGATTTCTGGGACATCTAAAGAGAGCTTACTTAGTGAAATCCAAGATATAGTGACAAATTGTACTTTTAGTTATACAAGACAAGTTGAAATGAAAGGTTTAGGTCATGCTATTTTAACAGGAGAGACTCTGATTGGTAATGAGCCATTTGGAGTTGTTTTGGCAGATGATATTTGTGATAATAATGGAGAAAGTGTTCTTACTCAAATGACAGAACTTTATGAAAAATATCAGTGTTCAGTTGTAGGTGTAGAAGAAATTCCACTAGAAGAAAGTTACAAATATGGTGTAATAGCGGGTGATATTATAGAAGAGGGGGTTGTTAGAGTAAATGATATGGTAGAAAAACCTGATCCAAAAGATGCTCCATCAAACCTCGCAATCATTGGTCGGTACATTTTAACACCAGATATATTTGATATTTTAAGAAATACTAAACCAGGAAAAGGTGGAGAAATACAGATAACAGATGCTCTTTTAGAACAAGCTAAAAAGGGAAAAGTAATTGCTTATAAGTTTAAAGGCAAACGTTTTGACTGTGGTAGTGTTGATGGGTTTGTAGAAGCAACAAATTATTTTTATAACAAAGGTAAGATGTAATGACATATGAACATAACTTTAATCCAACTCTCTCTGATGAGTACATTTTTGATGCTATAGTAAAAGAAAAAGAGATGATAGGTTACTACAGTCTCCCTTTTCAAGAGACAACTGCGTTTAAAAGTTATGCAAAAACTGTCAAACAGACTAATATTGTTGTGATAGGTATTGGTGGAAGTACTCTAGGTACATATGCTATTTATAAATATTTAAAACATTCCAAAGAGCTTTCTAAAAAGCTTTACTTCTTAGAAACAACAGACCCTATAGATATTCAATCAAAACTTGAAAATATAAACTTAAATGATACATTGTTTGTAGTTATTTCTAAATCTGGTACGACTATTGAAACAGTATCTCTTTTTAAATATATTAACTCACTCGTGAAATGTGATAAAGATAATACTTTAATAATTACAGAAAATGATTCAAAGCTCAATTCTTTTGCAAAATCTAAAGATATTACAACATTTGAGATTCCAAAAAATGTCGGAGGAAGGTTTTCTGTATTCTCAGCTGTAGGATTACTCCCTCTTGCGATAGTGGGTATAGATATCGATGAACTTATGCGAGGGACACAGGAAGCACATGACTCTTTTTTTAATAAGGAATCAATGTACACAAGATTACTAAAAAAAGCAAGATTTTTTGTAGAGTATAAAAATAGCTTTAATATAAATGTAGTTTTTTCATATTCATCACGATTAGAAGGGTTTAATAAATGGTATATTCAACTTTGGGGAGAAAGCTTAGGGAAGGTTGATATAAATTCAACTAGACAAGGACTCACTCCTATAGGTATAATTGGTCCAATAGATCAGCACTCGTTTTTACAACTAATAGTCGAAGGTAGACGAGACAAAACTGTGACTGTTATAAAAATAGAAGACTTCCATAATGACTCAACCATTCCAGAAGTTGTATTAGAAGGATTAGAAGAGTTAGATTATATTAATAACTTGAAATTTGCATCACTTATCAATTCTCAAGCAGATGCAACAATAGAGTCTATCAATAATTTAAATGATATTCCATGTGACGTGATAACCATAGATGGAGTATGTGAAAGTGCAATTGGAAGTTTAATGTATGAGTATGAACTTTTAACTTCTCTTTGTGCAAAATTTATGTATATTGATGCTTATAATCAACCTGGGGTTGAAAGTGGCAAGATTATTTTGAAAAATAAGTTGAAAGGTAGAAATATAGATGTTTAATAAAAAGAATATATTAATAACAGGTGGAACAGGAAGTTTCGGTAAAAAATACACACAAATGATTTTGGCAAAATATAAACCAAATAAAATAATAATTTTTAGCCGCGATGAATTAAAGCAATATGAAATGGAACAAACTTATAATGATTCTTGTATGAGATATTTTATTGGTGATGTACGAGATGAAAACCGTTTAAACGAAGCTATGGATGGTGTTGATTACGTAATTCATGCTGCTGCACTCAAACATGTTCCTGTGGCTGAGTATAATCCTATGGAATGTATTAAAACAAATATTACAGGTGCTGAAAATGTTATAAAAGCAGCTCTTAACAACGAAGTTGAAAAAGTTATAGCACTTTCAACAGATAAAGCATCAAGCCCAATAAATCTCTATGGTGCTACTAAACTAGCATCTGATAAACTTTTTGTTGCAGCAAATAATATGGTTGGTAAACGCAGAACAAGGTTTGCAGTTGTTCGGTATGGGAATGTTGTAGGAAGTCGTGGGTCAGTAGTACCATTTTTTAAAAACTTAATAGCACAGGGTGCAACTGAATTACCGATTACTGATGAAAATATGACAAGGTTTTTGATTACATTAGAAGATGGTGTTCAATTTGTTTTAGACAATTTCGAGAGAATGCATGGAGGAGAAATATTTATACCTAAGATTCCATCAATGAAGATGACAGAACTTGCAAAAGCACTATCCTCAAGTCTACCACACAAAATAATAGGTATTAGACCTGGTGAAAAAATGCATGAAGTAATGATAACAGCAGATGATAGGGTAATTGAATTCAAAAATTATTATGTAATAACTCCAACTATACAATTTACACATATAGTTGATTATAATAAGAATACACTTAATGAAGAAGGCAAAGATATAGGTATCGGTTTTGAGTACAATTCTTTAAATAACACTGAGTGGTTAACAAATGAGGAGTTTTTAGTTATGGATAAAAACTCTTAATCATGAATTTTATTCCTTATGGCAAACAAATGATAGAACAAGATGATGTTGATAGTGTAATTGAGGCTTTATTATCCGATTTTTTGACAACTGGACCAAAAGTCAAAGAGTTTGAAGATGCTTTAAGTACATATTGTGAAGCAAAATACTGTGTGGCAGTATCAAATGGAACAGCAGCATTACATTTAGCTTCACTAGTTTTACTTGAAAATGATGATAAGGTTTTAACAACTCCAAACTCATTTTTAGCAACTTCTAATGCAATTTTATATGCAGGTGCAAAACCATTATTTGTTGATATAGCAGAAGATGGAAATATAGATTTAGATTTGTGTGAAGATGCACTAAAGAAAGACCCTACAATTAAAGCTATTTATGCCGTTTCATTTAGTGGAAATATGCTAAATCAAGAAAGATTAAAGCAAATTAAAGAAACTTACAATATTACTGTTCTTGAAGATAATGCGCACTCAATAGGGGCTATGTATAATGGTGTAAAAGCTGGAGCATGTATAAATAGTGACATGAGTATATTTTCTTTTCATCCTGTGAAACATGTGACAACTGCTGAAGGTGGAGCTATTACCACTAACTCATATGAATTGTACAAAAAACTTTTAGTATTGCGAAATCATGGAATGCTTAAAACTCCACAAATGAAACCATGGGAATACGAAATGCATGAATTGGGCTATAATTATCGTATTACTGATATTCAATGTGCACTAGGTATTTCTCAACTGAAAAAACTACCGAAATTTATTGAACGAAGATTTGAAATAGCGAAAGCTTATGACAAAGCATTTGAAAATTCTATAGTTAAATCTCTCTATACTTTTGACGGTAAATCATCTTATCATCTTTATGTAGTTCAAGTGGATTTTCAAAAGTTAAATTGTTCAAAAGTAGAACTATTTAATAATCTTAAAAATAAAAACATAGGCATACAATTACACTATATGCCTATTAACAAACAGCCCTATTACAAAAGTTTAGGCTACGGAGATGAAAATCTTCCAAAGATGTATAAATATTATGAAGAGTGCTTTTCGCTTCCTATGTATCCACTCCTTACTGATGAAGAACAAGAGTATGTTATAAAAACTCTTTTTGAAGAATTAGTATGAAAATAATTTTATTTGAAGGGCACCAGCTTTCAAAATTAAGTTTTGGAACAGTTCAACTTGGTCTTCATTATGGTATTTCTAACACCAAAGGAAAGACGACACAAAGTAATGCTGATAAGATTGTGAGTTATTTAATTGATAATGATTTAAATAGTTTTGATACTGCAGTCGCATATGGAAATAGCGAAGAAGTACTTGGGAATGCATTATTAAATCAAAAAAGTGTAAATATTATTTCAAAAGTTAAATCAGAACTATTTACGAATAGTCTTGAAAATACAGTTAAAGAATCCTTAAAACGGTTACATACTAATAAGCTATTTGCTTTACTTTTACATGACAGTAATCTTCTCACACATTGGACAGAAGAAAACTCTTCTAGAATCTTATTATTACAAGAAAAAGGGTTAATAGAATATTTCGGAGTTTCGATTTATACTTCTGAAGAGTTTGATAAGGCTATTGCAAATCCATTAATTAAAGTTATTCAAATACCTTTTAATTTATTTGACCAACGAGCAATCAATGATCAATGGCTTGAAAAAGCAAATAAAGCTAATAAATTACTTTTTATTCGCTCCCTATTTTTGCAAGGACTGTTTTTTATGGATGAAGAAACTCTTCAGGGAAATTTAGTGGAAGCGATTCCATATCTTAAACAAATTCATACATTATGTAAAAAATTAAATCTTTCTGTAGTGGAATTAGCAATGGCATATGTTGATAGTGTGGTGTCAAATGCAGTAATCTTGTTTGGATGTGATACATTAGAACAAGCCAGAGAAAATATTCAAAACTATAATAATTTGCCAACAATAGATAAAGATACTCTTAAACAGATAAATAAAATGTTTTCAAATATTCCAGAACATATACTTGATCCAGGACAATGGAGTAAATCATGAAACGCAGAGTGATAGGCTTACTACAGGCAAGAACAGATTCGACTCGTTTACCTAAAAAAGTTTTAAAAAATTTATTGGGTAAACCTATGATTATTCAAGAGTTAACAAGGGTGGCAAAGTCAACTTTAATAGATGAATTAATACTTGTTACAAGTTTAGAAAAGAATGACGATAAACTTGTTAAAATCACTCAAGAAGCTAATTTTCAAGTATATAGAGGATCAAAAGATAATGTTTTAGAGCGTTTTTATGAATGTGCAGAAAAACTAAATCTTAGAGATAATGATGTTATAGTTCGTTTAACTGGTGATTGTCCACTCCACGATGCTACGATTATAGATGAATCAATAAATGAATTTTTAGACTCTAATGTAGATTATTTAGCGAATTGTGTAGTTCCTGTTTATCCAGATGGACTAGACACGGAAGTATTCACATTTAAAGCTCTCAAGCAAGCTTACAATAAGGCAACAAAATTATCAGAGATGGAACATGTTACTCCCTTTATTAGAGAAAGCGGTTTATTTAAAGTTGCAGACTTAGAACAAGAAGCTATTCATCCTGAATGGAGATTAACTGTTGATGAACCATCGGATTTTTTAGTGATTGAAAATATTTATAATCATTTTCAATCAAATGAATTTACTTTTCAAGATATAGTAGAATATTTAGAAAATAATGAAGATATCTTAGCAATAAATAATCAAATTAATCGTAATGAAGGATATTTGAAATCATTAGAAGCTGACATAATAAAAAAGGATTTATAGTGGGAAAATCACAAGAATTATATAATAAAGCAAAAAAATTGATACCAGGTGGGACACAACTACTTTCAAAAAGACCTGAAATGTTTTTGCCTGAGTTATGGCCAGCATATTACTCAAAGGCAAAAGGATGTCAGGTATGGGATCTTGATAATATTCAGTATACTGATATGAGCTACATGGGTATCGGAAGTTGTATTCTCGGATATGCAGATGATACTGTCAATAATAAAGTTAAAGAAGCTGTAGATAATGGTAATATGACTACTCTTAATGCTCCAGAAGAAGTAGAGTTAGCTGAACTTTTATGTGAATTGCATCCATGGGCAGATGAAGTTCGTTATGCTAGAAGTGGTGGTGAATCAATGGCTGTCGCTGTAAGGATTGCAAGAGCAAAAACTAAAAAAGATGTAGTGTTATTTTGCGGGTACCATGGCTGGCATGATTGGTACCTAGCTGCTAACCTTGCGGATGATGAAGCACTAGATGGACATTTAATACCAGGACTATCTCCAAATGGTGTTCCTCGTGGATTAAAAGGTACATCTTATCCTTTTAAATACAATGATATTGAAAGTTTTTTATCATTATATGAGCAGCATAAAGATAGAATAGCCGCAGTAGTGATGGAACCCTTACGTAATGTATTTCCAAAGCAAGATTTTATTGATATTATTCAAAATAAAACAAAAGAAAGTAATATTGTGTTGATAGTTGATGAGATAACTGCAGGATGGCGTTTAAATGTAGGGGGTGCACATCTCTTGCTAGGACTTGAACCAGATATAGCCGTTTTTGGAAAAGCTATAAGTAATGGTTATCCTATGGGAGCTGTTATAGGTAAAAAAGAGATTATGGATGCTGCTCAAGATACTTTTATTAGTAGTACATATTGGACTGACCGTATAGGATTTGTCTCTTCTATTGCAACTATTAAAGCATTGCAAAAAAATCAAGTTATTGACCATCTTAAAGATATGGGTGAAAAAGTTCAAAAAGGTTGGATGAGTGCTGCGGAAAATTGTGGATTATCTATTCATGTGGATGGTATATACCCTTTAGGACATTTTGGATTTGATTATGAGAATGCATTGACTTTAAAAACTTTGTTTACTAAGTTAATGCTAGAAAAAGGATTTTTAGCGACAACAGCATATTATGCTTCTTTTGCACAAAAAGAAGATGATATTAATAATTATCTAAAAGCTGTTAAAGAAGTTTTTAGTGTTTTATCAAGCTATATAAAAGATGGCAAGGTAGAAGAACATTTACAAACACCAGTTTGCCATAGCGGTTTTTCAAGACTGACATAATAGAATGAATATTTTAGTTAGAGCTGACTCATCATCAACTATTGGTACTGGGCATATCATGCGAGACTTAGTTTTAGCTTCACAGTATAAAGATGCCAATCTAATTTTTGCTACTCAAAATTTAGATGGTAATATAAATTACAAAATCATTGAAGCTGGTTATGATGTAGTTGTTTTAAAGTCTAATGATGTCCGAGAAGTTATAAAATTAGTTAAGAGTAAAGAAATTAACTTAGTGATTATAGATAATTATGCAATAGATTATTATTATGAAAAAGAGTTAAAAGAAAAGAGTAATGTACAAATCTTAGCATTTGACGATACTTATGAAAAACACTACTGCAATATACTTTTAAATCATAATATAAGTGCTGATGCTAGAAGATATAAAGAATTAGTACCACAAAACTGTGAGCTTAGATGTGGGAGTAAATATACGCTTTTACGGGATGAGTTTTTACAAAAATTTCCAAAAAAAAAGACGAGTCAAACGAAAAATATATTACTTGCTATGGGTGGTGTTGATAGTAGAGAATTAAATATTAAAATATTAGAGGTGTTGAATACTTTTAGCAATCTAAATATTAGTGTTGTAACAACAAATGTAAATAATAATCTAGATAAACTCAAGAAATACATTCAAGATAAAAAGAACATTGTGCTATATATAAATACAACTCAGATTGCAAAGTTAATGTATGAAAGTGATTTTGCGATAGTAACACCGAGTGTGACAGTTAACGAAGCTTGTTTTATGAAGTTACCATTTATTGCGATAAAAACGGAAGAAAATCAAAAAGATATATACGAATATCTGATTAAAAATAATTTTCTTACTTTAGAAAAATTTGATGAAGATATATTACAAATAAGTATAAACCTTATGCTAAAGTTATTAAAGTCAGAGTTAAAAAATTTTATAGATTTAACATTTAATGAAAAAAAGATGGTTTTTCAGTGGAGAAATAGTAACTTTGTACGACAATGGATGTATAATCGTGAAGAGATAATATTAAAAAATCATTTGGCATATATAGAATCACTAAAATATACAAAAGATAGAGTTTACTTCGTCTTGCAAGATGCAGATAATTATTATGGTGTTGTGGACTTAACATCAATTAGTAATATTAGTGCTGAATTAGGACTATATGCTAATCCAATAAAAAAAGGTAGTGGAACCCTTTTGATGTATAAAATAATTACTTATGCATTTAGTGTATTAAAGTTGAAATATTTATATGCGAATGTTTACACGAATAACAAAGTGGCTATTAAACTCTATGAAAAGTTTAACTTTGTCAGAAAAGAAATTATTAACGATGAGAATGGTAAATTATATAAAATGGAGCTTACATATGAAAATAGGTAATTTTGATTTATCTAAAGATGGTACATATATAATAGCAGAATTAAGTGCAAATCATGGCGGTAAGATAGAAATAGCCAAGGAAACTATAAAAGCTGCATATGATATAGGTGCTAATGCAATAAAACTGCAAACATATACAGCAGATACTCTAACTTTAGATTCAAATAAAGAGGACTTCATCATTAAAGGTGGTACTCTTTGGGATAATCGGAAACTTTATGATTTATATAAGGAGGCATATCTTCCATGGGAATGGCATCAGGAGTTATTTGATTATGCAAGAGAGATAGGTATAGATATATTTTCTTCTCCATTTGACAAAAGTGCCGTTGACTTTTTAGAGCACTTTAATCCATCAGCCTATAAAATCGCATCATTTGAGATAACCGATTATGAACTCATAAGATACACAGCTTCTAAAATGCGACCTATTATAATTAGTACAGGTATTGCAACGATAGATGAGATTCAAGATGCAGTAGACATTTGTCGTGAAGTTGGAAGTGAAGATATAGTACTTTTAAAATGTACGAGTTCTTATCCTGCAGCACTTGAGGATGCAAATTTAAATATGATACCTTCTTTATCTCAAACTTTTGGTGTGTTATCTGGATTCTCAGATCATACTCTTGGAAGTACTGCTCCTATAGCTGCTGTTACACTTGGTGCGAAAGTAATAGAAAAACATTTTATTTTAGATAAATCTATAGGTGGTGCTGATGCTGACTTTTCAATGGATAAACAAGAATTTAAAGATATGGTAAAAGCTATTAGAGAGACTGAAAAACTTTTAGGAAAAGTGGACTATAGTATGAGTGAAAACAAGAAAAAATCTCGTCAGTTTAGCCGAAGTCTTTATATCTCTCAGGATATTAAAAAAGGTGAGATATTTACTGAAAAAAATATTCGTAGTATACGACCTGGGTATGGGTTACATCCAAAATATTTAAAAGATGTCTTGGGGACAACCGCCAGTAAAGATTATACATTTGGAGATAGGTTTAAAAACAATGTATAAGATAAACAAAAATATATATTTGGTTCAATAAATGAAAATCATTTTTATGCCTTCATTACCCCTTATAAAACGAGACTATATTGGATTGGGTATTGAATATTTTTATACAAGAGGTTATGATGTGTCGGTTTTGGAAACACATCAGCTTTTATTACAAGGATATAAGAATAAAGTTGATATAGAGTATTTTCGATTTGAAAATACATATGAACCTCCTTCCATAAAAGATTTACTTGACATCATTAGTGAGTTGACAGAAGAAGATAATATCATGTATTATTTAGCTAGTAAAGATGCTGTACAATTATTGAATAAAATGAAAATACATACAAAAGCAAAGTTTATAACTTATATTAGTGGTAGTATTCCAGCAACATCTGCTCCATGTGGTTTTAAAAATAAAATAAAATCTTTTCTAAGACCTATGATTAAGAAATATATAGATGTGACTTTTGATTCAGATATTGTAGTAACAGGTGCACCAAAAGATGAATTAATTTTTCCTTTTTTGTTTGGCAAAAATACAAAAAAATTACATTTTCATTCAAGAGATTATGAGTTATGTATAAATACACAAGATTTTGTTTATGATAAAGAATACTGTGTGTTTTTAGATACAGATGCTATTAATGCGAGTGACTATATTATCTTTGGTACAGAATCTGAGAAAAAAATTAAAGAGTATCAAGATAAATTAATTACTTTTTTTAAATGGATAGAAAAAACAATAAATATAGTGGTTATCATATCAGCACACCCTAAATCAAGAATATTTAAAGATACAAATAATTTTAGAGGTTTTAAAGTTGTTCATAACCAATCGGAATCATTGGTGAAAAATAGTAAATTTGTACTTAATGAAGGAACAACAGCTATATCTTTTGCCGTTTATTTTGAAAAACCTTTGCTTTTTTTTCAAATGGAAGAATTAAACTTTTTTTACAACACTACTTGCAGTTATGCTAAACAATTTGATAAAAAAATTATTTATATTGATGATATAGCTACAATTGATATTGATGATATATATGCAAATATTAATAATATAGATAAATATAAAGAATTTAAATATAACTTTTTGACCTATTATGATACAAAATCACCAGTGTATGAACTGATTGAAAAAGAGCTTTTCATTGGAAGATAGTCTAAAAAAAAGATATATAATTAAATTAATAGCTAATATTATAAATGGTCTTGTCAATATGTTAATAGTCGCTTTGGTTCCTAAGGCACTATGCAAGCGTA